>Ga0307947_1000127_pt1:15000-44854 | contig 44854 bp, 54 predicted proteins | sample OrgLakmetagen232_FD_201840 | JGI IMG/M metagenome (GOLD analysis project Ga0307947, IMG submission 201840) | Saline water microbial communities from Organic Lake, Antarctica - #232 | ecosystem: Environmental > Aquatic > Non-marine Saline and Alkaline > Saline | place: Antarctica...
ATGACGCTGTGAGATTTCGAACCCAACTCCAGGAAAAGCTACGGGGTGCTGACAGCAGCAAGCTGCAGATGGAGGCAGACAACCACGCTCTGCGAGATGCCGTGTCCGAGAAGAAGATGGAAGCTGAGCGGGAGTCACGCAAGAAGGAGCGCATGGAGAAGGAGATGAAGGAGTTGCGTGCGAGCTTGGATGCTCGACAGTCTGAGATCAAGGCAAAGCAGCAGCAGGTGTGTTGTGTGTTTGTGAGTGTACGCCTGTGTGTAATTGTGTGTGTACCTGTAGGTGTGTGTGTGCCTCTGTGTGTGTGTGTGTGTGTGTGTGTGTGTGCGTGTGAGAGAGGGAATCAGAGGGCAACAGCTTGAGATCTGTGGTGGCTGCTTCCTCTGAAGTGATTGGCCGTGCACCGTTTGGTCTCCTGCATAGCTATGATCATTATATATCACACACACATAATTTGAACTTTGTTTATTTCATTGTGCTCACGTGCAGTGCTTGACCTCATACTTCATATGTTCATCATTTGTGGCTGTCGATTTTAAATCACACACTTCTACTCACATATCGCTCGCACAAGTTTGCACTCAAGCACGCACGCACACACACAAGTGCATATAAATGGACGCAAACACACGCTTGCGTGCATGGAACACTGCTTACACATAATTACAGGTGGTTGCAAAAATCTTCTCTCACTCTCGCAAATTTGTCCATGAATGAGGAGTCTTGGCTAGGCTGGTGTTGCTTGCTCTCACACACACACACACACACAAACACACACACACACACCAGTATATGAATGCACACACATACACACACTCATATTCTTGTGAACTTCCAGGTGTTGATGAATGAGGAGTCTGTGGCCAGGTTGGAGGGCATGATGCGTGACGCCAAGTTCTCCAGCGAAAAAGTCCAAAAGGAATACAACCACCTGAACGAAAAGGTGCAGAAGCTGCACCATGACTTGGAGGAGCAGATCCACACCAACACTCAGCTGCTGGCAGAGAACTCGCAGAAGCAGGTGTGTGTGTGCTCTCCTGTGTGGCTGTGTGTGTGCTCCTGTGTGTGTGTGGCTGTGTGTGCTCCTGTGTGTTTGCGGCTGTGTGCTCCTGTGTGTGCTCTCCTGTGTGTGTGTTCTCCTGTGTGCGTTTGGGCTTTGCGGTAAGTGTGGCTGTGTGTACTTGCAAGCTTTGCAATGACATGCCCACTTCCGTACTCCGCAGCAGTGGCTGAGAGCTTGCAGGAGTCAGTCCTTTCTTATATTCACAGAATCAGTGTATAGGTAGCTTGGTGAGGAGGGATCACGTGGCAGGCAATTGCCTTGTTTCTGATCTTCCTGTCTAGGTTCCCAGTTTGTGAGGGCTTACACCACCAGCTACAACGTTCAGAGTCCGATCTGAAAGCAAAGGAGGATGGGATGTGATCTTGAGTCACAAAGTAACGCTTGCAGGTATATAAACTAAATATCCCTGAGTGACAAACAGACCACTTTGCATCTGGCTTGCTGAAGTCTGCTCTCAAGGGATGGATTACACACACCCTCAACAAAAAGGATGATGAGATTAACACACGCACCCTGATCCCGTGCAGGTTGAGCTGAAAGTGAAGGAGGACGAGATCAGTCAGGTCAAGTCAGAGGCAATGCGTGTGAACAAGATGCGTGAGCAGACGGTGAAGAAGATCAAGCAGCTGGATGACAGCAAAGCCGAGGTGAGTGCGTGCCACTGTGGGGTGCGCGCACGCTGAAGACTGAGCTGTTTGTTTTGATGGTGTGGTGCATTTGCACAAACAGCATCTAAACAGTTGGCTTGCCTCCACTCTGATTTTTCACCCAGTGAGCATGCCAAAAGATTCCCAGACTTGCCTGCATGAGCTCATCTGTAGGCAGGATGCGTAGGGCCTTTTTTCTGCGCGCAAACACTCACACACATGCACACGTACACATGAACACACACACTCACATTCACACGCTTTCCTGATACAGGTTGAGCATGAACGTGACATGCTGAAGCAATGAAAAACAAGTGCCTATGTACACATGAACACACGTTCACATTCACACGCTTTCCTGATACAGGTTGAGCATGAACGTGACATGCTGAAGCAACAAGTCAGTGGCCTGGAAACAGAGCTTGAGTTCAAGGGCAAAACCGCTGACGGAGAGCACAAGAAGCTGGAAGAGCTAACGCGTGAGAGGGACATCCTGACCAAGCTGCGATCACAGGTGTGTGTGTGTTTGCGTACATGTGCTCATAGGTCTGCAATCAATCATATGTGTGTGTGTTTGCGTACATGTGCTCATAGGTCTGCAATCATATGTGTGTGTGTTTGCGTACATGTGCTCATAGGTCTGCGATCACAGGTGTATGTGTGTGTTTACGTACATGTGCTCATAGGTCTGCCTGCCTGAGCTTGCATTGTGCGAGTGTATGATGTGTATATGAATGTAAAAGAAGTGACAGAGAAATTTGCCAACATAGGTTAAAATGGATATCTTGGTTGCAAGAGATGGTAACAGGCTTGCACAATTACTCTCACATGCACACGTGTACCCCTTTTACACGCACACACGAACAGGCGGAGAACTCCACCCAGAAGCAGCTCGACCTGATCAAGATTAACGACAATACTAAGCGCAACCTAGAGCAAGAGATCCAGGGCTACAAGATGGAAGCACAGAAGCAGTCCAAGCTCATCTTTCAGCTGGAGAAGGAGCGAGAGAAGTATGCTGTTGAAGCTTCTGAGGCTGCCTCTAAGTACATGCAGGTGAGGAGCGTAGGGGTGGTGCAGGGAGGGGGAATTAGTAGGCATGGGGAGTGTGCTAGAGCGAGTGTGTAATGTGTCTGAAGCGGACCTGTTCAATTTGCTGTGCAATGCCTATTCTCAAGAAGCAAAGCTCCAGTGCCTTTCAGCTGCTTCTTTTATACATGCAGATGAGAGGTCTGTACTCACGGGTAGTGTGCCAAATTCAACACATGTGTATGATCAGTATAAAGTCCCACGCATGCTGTTTTGACTCCTAAGTAGGGTTGGCCAGAACCGTATATACACGCCGTATATGACCGTATGTATGGTGATTTCCCTGCCAAAAATACCGTAAATACACCGTATATACCTATAAATGTAGGGTTCTGGCCAACCCTACTCCTGAGACATCAGCAGCTTGCCTGCATGATGGATCTGCCTGCACGCATGCTTGTAACGAGCTGGTTGGAAGGACACGGTCTGGCTGTGCACAGGCCATCATGGTTTCCCAGGTAACAAAACCATCTTACTCGTGCGGTTGCTTTGCAGGCCTTGGAGGAGGTCAAGCTACGTGAGATGGCCATCATCGACTTGCAGAAGCGGATCACTGAGGGGGAAACCAAGCTCAAGCAGCAGCAGAATCTGTACGAGGCAGTGCGTGCGGACCGCAACTTGTACAGCAAGAACCTGATCGAGTCCCAGGACGAGATCCAGGTAAGGATTTGGAGATGCAAATGGTACACACGCACACGCACACGCACTCGCGTATACACACACACGTATCCACACGGGTTGGAATGATTGTGGCTGTAGCAGTTTGGAGCATACCCTGCCTCTGTGCTTGACAATTTGCTCCGGAGGTTTGCTGCACCAAACTGTGTCCAATCATTGTGCTGCTGTGTGTAGGAGATGAAGCGCAAGTTTAAGATCATGCAGCATCAGATCGAGCAGCTGAAGGAGGAGATCAGTGCCAAGGATCTGGCCTTGGTGAAGGAGCACTTTGACCACATGAAGGTATGTACAACGCAATTGTGAACATACACCACATTATCCTAAGGCCCGCGCACCTGAGGGAAGTAGTGCTGCACACAAGGTTGTTGTACATTTATAGGATTAGCTTTTATGGACTGGCTATAACTTAGTATCGTTTCTTGTCTTGCAAAAGGTGGGGTACATAGCATCAGGACTAATGCAGAAACGAGACATCATTCAGCACTAGCAAGGAGGCATTTATGAGAGCCGTGCACACATGCAAACATCCACAACATGCATCAGGTTGAGAAAGAGAAGGAGGCTCTGCGTATGGAGCTGAATAAGGCTAAGCAACAGATCAAGGAGGCAGACACAGCCATTGGCAGCCAGAAGGCTGAGATTGAGAAGCTCAACCACATCATCAACGAGGCTGACCAGGAGCGCATCAGACAAAAGAAGGAGTATGACATCGTGGTGAACGAGCGCGACATTCTGGGCACACAGGTGTGTGCTGTAGTACTGTGTGTGAGTGATTGTGTGTATTGTGTGTATGACTGTGCAGCATCCAGGTCTGCGGCATCAAAGGATTTGGTGGGCTTTCAGGCCGTTTTGGCGTGCTAAGAGGCTGTCAATGCTCCATAGAACCATGAATCCAAGCAACTCTATTAACGCCTGGATACTCACCTTCCCTCTCACAGCTCATCCGCCGTAACGACGAGCTTGCACTGCTGTACGAAAAGATCAAGATCCAGCACTCCACGCTGTCCAAGGGTCAAGCGCAGTACCGTGACCGCCTGAACGAAATCAGGGTCCTTAAAATCAAGCTGAACGATCTGAAGCGAGAGCTGCACATCCTGAAGTCTAGCGTGGCCAACATTGACGTGCTGAAGAGGGAGGTGCACCAGTTAGGGCGCGAGCTGCTGCAGGTGTGTGCGGTGCTTTATGCAGGGATGTTTTGATGTGCTAGTTAGTGCAAGTTAGGCCTGATGTGCTAGTCAGGCCTTTGGTGCATCAACTGGGACATGAGCTGCTGCAGGTGTGTGCAGAACCTTGCGCAGGCTTGTGATAGTGCCAGCCCTTTTGCATGTGTGGTGATTGAGTGCCGGGCTAGTGTTATTAGTGAGGTAGTGGCAAAAGCGGCTACGTGTTTGTTTGGAGGTACTAGCAAGACGTGTGTGACAGTCCTTCTTGCGTATATGCACAGTGACTGCATAACCCTAGATGCACAAGTTTAAATGGTCATGGGCAAGGTGCACCCTTTAAGGACGAGCAGGCTGTTGTTGTCCTTTCCTGCCTATCATTTGGAGTTGGCCAGAATTCTACATTTATAGGTATATACGGTGTACATACGGCATTTTTAGCAGGGAAATCACCATACATACGGTCATATACGGTGCAGATATACGGTTCTGGCCAACCCTACAATCATGCAAACCACAGCAATGCCCTGCAAGACCGGCAATCTGTCTTGTGGATGTGGATGTGGAAGACTTTGCTTGTGTCCTCTTGCGGTTGAGCTGCACATGTAGCATTCAGCAAAGAGCAGGATGATGCAGGAACCTAACATCAGTCAATGGGCGCACGACTCTTGCACTTGTCCCTCCCTGTGGTATTGCTTGTAAGAGTACACTAAGCTCTACAGGGCATTCACAGTTGATGTTTGCCTTAGCTCATTCATTTTGTGCTCACACGCACAGTTGACAGCACAGCGCGTGTGAGCACAGGATGGCCATTTCGGAGGCGTGCGTGTCAATGATAAATAATACATAGTTTTACATTTTGTGTGCACTCCCCTTGTGCTTCGTAGGAGCGCACAAAGGTCAAAGCTCTGAGCGAAGAGCTGGAGAACCCTCTGAATGTGCACCGGTGGCGCAAGCTGGAGGGCAGCGACCCTTCGACGTACGAAATGATCCAGAAGATCCAAACTCTGCAGAAGCGGCTCATCACCAAGACTGAAGAGGTGAGCAGCTGTTTGCTCTGGGGCGTTTGGTGGGCGTCATGTGCTTCTGGATACCGAGAAATCTGCTTTTAATCATAAGTGTGTAATGATGTTGCAGTTTGTATTGTTTTGCTTTATATGAGGGCGTCGGCAAGCGACAGTGTTGTCCTGGGATGACTGAAACGCTTAAAAGAAAATCGTGGCATGGGGGATACTGTCTAAGCCTCTGTACGATCCTGCTTTAGTCAAATAATGGGAGACTGTCCAAGGAAGCTCTTTGGCCCTACTTTGATGTTTGCTGCTACAAAGCATGCTTGAACTTATTGCTGCTACAAATTGTGCTTGAATACAGACACCCATCACCACTTATGTTGTCTGCACAGGTGGTGGAGAAGGATCTGCTCATCCAAGAGAAGGAGAAACTCTACATGGAGCTCAAGAACATACTTTCACGGCAACCAGGCCCTGAGGTGGCTGAGCAGCTCAGCATCTACCAGGTGTGTGGTTGTTATCAATCTATGTACAGGACGGGAATGCGGAGGCAGAGCAGCTGTTATTCGATTAGGCAGTGTGGTGGCAATCAAGGCACTGTGAAAGTTGGGTGTGCAGATGCAGAGCATCGTATCATCTGCCGAGAGGGGTGGTTGTGCTAAAAGGGCGTACATACATATGTAAGGATGTGGATATAGAGCTGCTTGTGTTGAAAGCACACGCAAGTTGCTCACTGCGTCTGCTTGCTTGAGTTTTGCTGACGAGGATAGCAGGGGGGGCACTGAAGTTCGTCTGCACTGAGAGTGGTGTGTGTATCAAATAAAGCTCGCAACACCCATGTGAGCCTGACAAACACACACACACACACATATTGTGTCAGGACAAATGGCTACGCAGTTTGGCGCAAGAAGTGCTATGAGTGGTAAAAATGAAAAGTGCTATGAGTGGAAATAATAAGAAAAGCTGTGAGTGGTAATACTAAGAAATGCTAGTGCTGTGAGTTGTATTAATAAGAAGTGCAATTAGTAGTATTTATAAGAAGTGCAATTAGTAGTATTTATAAGAAGTGCTATGAGTGGTAAAATAATACAGTCTGATACGAGGGCCAAGGTTAACCATTGTGGCAATGGGAACATCATATCATCATGCTAGTTATAAGATTTGGCTGACACTCCTTCTAAAACCTCGATCTGGCCTCCTTTGTGCTTGCAGGCCAACCTGAGAGAGAAGACAAAGCAGATGAAGGCGATGGCCAGCGAGCTCAATATGTACCAAGCACAGGTAAGCAGGCAACATGTGCAGAGGCACATGTGCAGAGGTGTGCAGGGGCAACATGTGCAGAGGTGTGCAGAGGCAACGTGTGCAGAGGCAACATGTGCAGAGGCACATGTGCAGAGGTGTGCAGAGGCACATGTGCAAAGGTGTGCAGAGGCAACATGTGCAGAGGCAACATGTGCAGAAGCGACATGTGCAGAGGCACATGTGCAGAGGTGTGCAGAGGCGCATGTGCAGAGGCAAATGTGCAGAGGTGTGCAGAGGCAACATGTGCAGAGAAAAGATAAGTGCAATAACCCATACTTGAAAAGAAGCATCCTTGTCCGGTTAAGCAAAGAGGATTATTCTGCTCCTGTGTGCTTGCTCCTGTTCAGCTGAGATTAGATGACAGTGAGAAAAAGAAAAAACTACGCAGGCAGTGAAAACCACTCCCCACATTAATTAAGGAAAAGGAGCCACTTTGGTACCAAGTACCGTAAAGCTCCTCCACCGCGAAAAAGTAAGGAAAAATTAATGGGGATCAGGAGGGTTGCAGGCTTGGCCTGAAACCGGCTCCTGATGAGAGTTGATAACATTACTGGAAAGGGCACGTCTAGTATGGACAAGTTTAGCAGCAAAGTTCACAGAGTGCACGTGGAGCTTGGAGGCAAGCTTCTTAACTCTTTGAGAATCGAGACCCAGTTCTTTGAAAGGCTTCAGAGTGTGGGTGTTGTAGATGGTGCCGCCCACACCCAAAAGGATGATGTGGAGAGTAACGGAGGCTCCTTGGAGAATGTTGCAAAGGACAGTGTAATAGAGAGTTGTGTAATGAACTGTTAACCTCGACCTCCTCCTCGTTATCATTCTTTGTGTTTCTGCCTGCTTGCTTGCCACTGCAGGTCAACGAGTACAAGTACGAGATTGAACGCTTAGTGCGTGAGCTGAACGACATGAAGCGCCGCTACTTTGAGCAGAAGCGAAGAGACCAGATGGAGCGGGAGAAAGGGATAAAGCCAATGCTACCTCCGGCACCAAGCAGCAATCAAGCACGATTCACTGGGGGAGGCTTCTCATTGTCACAGCAGCCGTGAAGATTATATTTGAGGTTACTTATGTTCTCTTAAAGACCAACACTTTTTGTATGCCAATGCATGCTTGCTGGCATATAAGTAATATCAGAGCTGATGCGTGCTGCGTAGGTGCTTCAAGGTCCCTTTATTTCTAAGGTACTAGGAGTGCATTTAACAATTGCCCTTCTAGAAATGGATTCAACCATGACAGGTTTCACTAATGCATTGTGATCACTTTCGTTCATGATCCTAATTGATAGTATTTGACTGCTGCTCAGGCATTTTTGTTGCTAGATTAACCAAATTGCCTTCGCTGAAATATTCATCAACGGCAGGCACAATAGCGGAACAGGGCCTTGAAAAACTCCCTATCAATAATTTAGTGCCATCCTCCTGGTTGCTCTCAAAACCTGTCAGCATGTGCTCCAACAAATATCTTGTCCCAATGTAAAATAAAGACAGCCTCCTCTGTACGGCTGACAGCCGCCTCCTGGTTGCCCAGCCAGAGATGGAACAACCACCATAAACCCTAGTACTCACCCCTTCGTAGTAATAGACACTGAAACACCTGGCGGTGCTTGTGTGTATGGACAGTTTACATGTTCTAAGGTAGCTAATGGAATCAGTGTCGGATGTTCTCAGTCATGCCTTTGGCATTGGGACATCAATAATTTAAGGCATTATAACGGAAGCCCAAATTCACCGGGTAACAAAGCTGCGTTTGACCATAGGGGTTCACTCATAAAACAAAACAAGGCAGCGCTTCATTGCAGCTCTGGCCCTCGCAAAGCGGTATGTGGAAATGGAAATACAGGTGCAAACAGGGAGGGTTTCTAGCAAATATGCAAGAGGCAAGCCGTTTTTAATCACGATGAGAGAGTGCATCAAAAACGGGCTGCATGTGCCCAAAAAAAGAGGGAAGCAAGGCAATCAGCCTTGAAGCGCCTTATAGTAGAGTTCACAATAATCAAGGGCTGGTGCATACCACGACCAGTCTTGCTGCATGATGCGTCGTACAAGGGCCTCCCATCCCGGCCGGTCATTGTAAAACATGGAAACGGCCCTGTTATTGACAGGCAAGGAGGGATGAATTGCAGTGAAGTCATGAGGATGATTGATAGGTGATTGAGTGGCACACAAGGAGAAAGTGGCTGGTAAAGAAGAAAATTCAGCTGATTGTGATAGCACAGTAGCCAACATGATTGAAGGAAGGGGCAGCTACGTGAGTACCCACACCCCTCCACACTGACAAGAATGCATACTACACACAAAAAGCAAGAATGTGGGCCAACGGGGTCGTGTGCTGTGGCAACCAGACCCGCACCTTGACCATGTATGATGTGCGGCTTGATCAACAGATGAGCCAGGCTAACTAGCTAAAAGGCAGTGCGTCATCATTGTCAAGCGACTCGTGGATAGGGTAAACGTCAAAGAGCGCATGCTTGCAAGTGTGGCAGGCAGATAGGGGGGGGGGCTGAATGATGCAGAGAGGTTTCTAAAAACAAGGTACGATGCGACGAACAACCCTAGCCCCGCACGTGTGAAAGCATTACCTGTTTAGGGCGTAGTCCATGCCAGCAGCATCTGTGGTATCAAACATGAAGCCATTTGTCCGGGTACCTGGGAGGAATGGGAGTGTAATTTGTGGGCAAAGTAGACAAAGTGTGGACGGGCTGTTGAGAGTGTGGACAGAGGGGACACAGTGTGGGAGTGTGCGTGTCTTAATAATGATACCAAGAACGGTACTCGGTACCAAAGTGGCTATTGTTTCCTTAATCAATGTGGGGAGTTGGGGAGTGGTTTTCACTGCCTGCGCAGTTTGTCCTTTCTAAGAATCATGGTCTAGTGTGGCTAGAAAAGCACGTGGGCATTGCTTCTTACAAACGCCATAGAAGAATAAGAGGCTCAAGCAGGGAGCAGCTTGGAATGCATATCCGGAGAGAAAAACGAGTACAGACATCAAAACACACCCAAGGACTAAGCTGCTGCAAACACTCAGAGCACGCACGTCACAGATACCCTGCAACCAAAAGTCCTGCACATGCACGTACATGTATACAGATTAATCAGTTGTAAGCACCCAGGCCTACATAAGAGGTTCTCCCCTAATGTCTTCCAGCCCACACTGCAAAGGAAACTAACTCAGATGCCGCATATCACTCCCTTCCCCCTACATCCCTACTCCTAAACATACCCCAGACCTACGCATCCGCTAACGTACAAACATATGTGTGTATCACGGTTTTCACACAGCACACATACGCTGGACGTTTACGGCCCCTACCCTGCACACCTGTACCACGCAAACACAACCAACACAAAAAGGCTGCACGAGGTAAATTATCAAGGAACGTCATTCATAGGGTTGGCCAGAACCGTATATATACACCGTACATACACCGTATATTTGGTGATTTCCCTGCCAAAAAAACCGTATATAAACCGTATATATATGGTTCTGGCCAACCCTAGTCATTCAACATCAAAAACACACACACACACACCTGCAGCTGCGGCACGCTCGTCGTCATGGTCCACATCCCAAACCGTGTCAGCTAGGCCTCCAGTACGTCGCACCACAGGTACAGTGCCGAATTGCATGGCAATCATCTGGGTCAAGCCACAAGGCTCGAAAATGGATGGCACCTGCACACATTTTGCATTACAATCAGCACGGCTGAACGGTTTGAAGAATGGAAATCATCTAAATTAAGCTGCATGGCTCATCCATGGAGAATGTAACGGTGGTTTCAGGGCTGACATCACACAATACTGAACAATGAACATAGTGGACAACACACAGCAAAGACACCTGCACAAAGAAGAACATTTGCTCTGAACAAAACGCAGTCCAGCTATAAAGCACGTCATGCATATGAGAGCCTGATGCAATTGTGTGTGTGTATGTGTGTGTGTGTATGTGTGTGTGTATGTGTGTGCACGCACAAGCACATTTGCACTTAATATGAACTATATGTGTACTTCATCACAGAGGTATGAAGCAGTGATACGCAGGGCAGAGCAAGTAACCTATAACAGCTTTTTGTCCTTGCAAGGGCAGAGCAAGTCACTTATAAGCTTATAAATATTTAATTTCCTTGCAACAGCAGTCACCTGAGTATGGTGCGAGCTCATGACTGTCAACAAACACACAACACTGTATCATTGCTCCCAGAAACTGACAACAAGCGCAAGGCTGTCATGACCCAGGTCCAGTCATGCTAACCAAACCTAACACGTTTTGACTATATGTCTTTGAAATAATACACTATTTGTCTTTGAGAGGCACCTGCAACACCAGCATCAACAGTCCGCTCCCCTCCCCACCCCTCCCCTAAACATTTATGCCGACTTTTCCCATTCCACCTTCACATGAAACATCAATGTCTGTGACTTCTCACCAGGAACATATCACAGCCTGCGTAGATGAGGTGGCTGAGCGGTTCGTCGTAGGAAAAGATGAGGGCAGCGCGCCCGTGGAATTGCTGCACTAGCTGGTCTCTCAAAGCATTAAACTCCGCCTGTGTGTGTACGTAGTGTGCAAGCATACATGTGTGTGTGTTGTGTGTGTGTGTGTGTGTGTGTGTGTGTGTGTGTGTGTTTGTGTGTAACCAAAAGATAAGCCAGCTGTGGACGAGACCAAGGGTCTGTTCCGAGGTCAGAGCATTTCACTTGCTACATACATTTTTGCAAGCAAACACAGACTGAGCCTACAACATATTTCACTTCTACTGTTTATAGCGAGTACTGTTGCACACAATCTGCTTTTCAGACGGGCAACAGGCAGTGGGTGAGGCCCATGTGGGTGAGGGCGACAGGCAGTGGGTGAGGGCGACAGGCAGTGGGTGAGGGCGACAGGCAGTGGGTGAGGCTCATGCAGCACGTTCTCAAGCTCACACCCCCACAGGCGACAGGCAGTGGGTGAGGCTCATGCGGCACGTTCTCAAGCAGCACAGGCAACAGGCAGTGGGTGAGGCTTATGCGGCACGTTCTCAAGCTCACACCCCCAATAACACGCGCGCCCATGAACCCATACACATGCTTACGTATCCTGCCATTCAGGGCCTAGCCCAGCAGTACATCTCCTTGTGTGTCTGAGCACAATTTATAACACACACACAAAGCCATCCAACAACCTGGAACTCTACCTTATGGGTCCAGCCACAGCAAATTACATGCACTTAAATGCAAAGGCACAGGCACCCACCCAACTACAGACTTGACCTCCTACACCTAAGGCAAACCCAACCACACCCAAGCACAAAGCTATCCACGCCTCTCACGCACAGACATGAACGACATGCACACACAACACACACCTGTACTCTGCCATCCGGAGCGGACCCCAGCAACACAAACTGCCCCCCTCGCTCCAACGTGCGCCAGGCCGCATGCTTGATCAAATGCATGCCCTGCGTATTGCAGCAGTGGGTGCAGCTCGTGTGCTCGTGCGTGTATGCACACCTCGTGTGTGTGTGTGTGTGTGTGTGTGTGTGTGTGTGTGTGTGTGTGTGTGTGTGTGTGTGAACGAGTGTGTGTGTGCTTGCGTGCACATTATTGTATGCACACATGTGTATGTTTGTGTGCGTATGTGCACAAGGAGTGCGTGCGTGTTACAACAAAATAGACTCTCTTGCACACCACAGATTGTTCCACAGGCACACAGCATTACAATCTGGCAGCGCAGTCAAATCACAGCCGTTGTGTCCCCTTTAGGTTCTACTAGGCAAGAGGCTCGCTGAACTCTCGATGCCCATACAATTACACCTAGAAACGCATGCACAGTCCACCACGCAACGTATAGCACAGCTTTGCAAGAAGGTTTCAATCCTTCGCACAGCAGAGTTTGCCTAGCACCGCACAAACTAAAAGCAAAATTATACATCTGACCCAGAAAACGGAGGCTCTCTCACCTTTTGCGCCACTAAGCGTGTTACACACCCCACCACAGGCACATCCACGTGGGCCAGTTTTAAGCGATTCCTTAGCTCTGCCCGGGCCGCTGCTTTACCCTGCAATCAATTGCATAACAATGAGCTAGTTGTGTGGGCTGCTGAACATCAAAGCCTACCTGCAGTCAGCGTTAACACAAGCTTATGTTGACACGGTCAGCTTTGTGCACTAAAGGGTCACCTTGAAGCGGAGGCTAGACAGCTCAGGGTCAGGGTCGGCTCACATTCAGGTCAGATTCAGATTCAGGGTCAGCTCAGATTCAGCTCGTCGTCAGGATCAGCTCAGAGGGACTTGACAGCTCGGAGTGCCTCAATAGGATCAGCTCAGAGTGACTCGGCAGCTCAAGAAATAAGACGTGTAGCCATTTGCTTTAAACGACCACGTGATAATCTACATCGTGATTATGTTTTGAAACTGGAATCAGGGGCAACCTCGGCAAAAGCAGGGCAGGCTCGGCAAGGGGGTGTTCAAAAACGGGAGAGATGCTCGGAAGAAGGAGAGTATGATAAAGGGAAAAACATGCAAACATGTAATTCCACAGCTGGGGATTTGGGCCAGCACACTTTACACCCTAAACACACAATCATGGAATAATGCGCAGCGACGACAGCAGCCTATGAATACACACACACGCTCAAACACACACACACACACACACACGCACGCTCACACACACACGCACACACATAGCAACTCAACGACAAAAAATGCACACAATGCACACAAACACACACGTGCATGCATGCACGCACCTGGATGCAGTTGTCCGCGCTGTAGGGCATGGGCAGGAAGGGATCGTCCTCAGGGTCCCATATGTCAGCATCAATGCCGTTGCGAATGCCATACAACTTGGAGAGGTGGGGGGCGATGGGTCCTTGCCCACTGATCTGTGCACGTGGAGTGTGTGTGTGTGTGTGTGTGTGTGTGTGTGTAGCATGGGGACACGTTCCACTGGTGTGTGCAGCAGAGCACAGGTGCCAAATGCACACACATACGTGCATCTTGCAATCAAACATTGTAAAGGTAACCAAGAAATCCCTGTTCTTGAACACACAAACGCGCATGCACACACACTCGCACACACACCCCTGCCTTCAACCAAACTGAAAGCATAATGCAATGCCGTAAGACTGCATAAACCTCTTTGCACGTATGTGGGAGACACAGTAGTTGCAACCACATACACAACCATAACACAACCGCCCTACCCTCTACCTTTCACACTCAGCAAACACACACATGCACACACACAGACACAGACACACACCCTCACCCTCACTTAGACCCGCACCCAAACCCACATACATCTTATGCATACGTTAGGAACACCGTGGTTGCCACATCACACATCCACACCCTCACCCACACCCACACCCAAACTCATGCACACCTCTTGTGCAAATGTGGGGACACCGTGGTTGCCACATCACACATCCACACCTCTTGTGCATATGAGGGGGACACCGTGATTGCCACATCACACATCCACACCCTCACCCACACCCACACCCTCACCCACACCCACACCCACACCCACACCCACACCCACACCCACACCCACACCCACACCCACACCCAAACTCATACACACCTCTTGTGCATATGTGGGGGACACCGTGGTTGCCACGTCACAGGCACCCATGGCTCGCCCCACCAAGTCAGCACCGTAGCTCAGATTGTGGATGGTGAAAATGCAGCGGGAGTTGCCGCGGTTGCCCCAAGCAATGGCGGCAGACTGCCAGTCGTGGCAGTGCACGATGTCAGCTTGCACTTTAGAGGTGTTCAGGTAGTGGAGTGCGGAGCCGCAGTGGAAGTCAAACCTGGAGGAAGGGGGGCATGAGTGCAGTCGCGTGTGTGTGTGTGTATATGTGTGTGTCTGTACGCGTGTGCGCTATTGTATGCATGTGTGAGATTGTGAGATACTTGGAGTGATAAGAGCTGCACGTCTCTGGCGAATTCAACATGCATGCCACCCAAACAAAGTCGCGCACCTCACAGCATCATCATTTCGCCCGTAGATGCAGCCCCGCCAAAAGTGGCCATTCTCGGGCTCCAAGAAGGTGGTGTTCAAGCCCTCGACTTGACCCTTCCACACACGAACCTAGCCACCACATACATGTGACCAAGGCATGCACAATTAGGGCTGGCAAACATGGATTTCCTGTTCCAAAACTTCCATTGTAAAAGGGTGGTGCTCAGATCTTTTTATTTGACCTGCTTCTTGACATACTTGTATATGAACTACCAAAAGTAGTGATGCATGCAAGGACAAAGGTTTTCAAACTGGCGCTAAGCCGCAGTAATTAAGTGTGATGAAGTGTGATCAAGTGTGATGAAGTAATCAAGTGTGATGACTGACCCTATGTGACAATCAGCACCAAAGGCAGTGATACTTTTTTATATGGGACGAGCAGCGCCTCAAAGCAAGTGTGATAACGAACATCAGCTTTGCACCTGTCAAAGGTTTTCAAAGCTGATTCCTGAGTAGAAGGGGCATCCTCCACACTCACCTGAGTCCCCCCAAACGAAAAGGCACCCTCTTGCCGTAAATCAACCACCTGCATGCAAATAGATGCACACATGTTGCTCACATACACACGCACACACGCACGCGCATGTGCCCACACGTACATGGACAAACAAACACACATGCACACACATGTGTACACACACACACACTCAAGGTATGAACAAGGCATACGATCCCCGTACACATGTACGCCACATCAAATAGAGCACCGTGTATTTGAAGGCATCAAGTCTCGCAGCCTGCACGAAAGGCCTGCTTGTCAGACATCGGAGCACAGCACATGTCGCTGCCTGCAGCAAAGGCCTTCCTGGTGTGTGTGCTCACTCACCTGCTCGTACTTGATACAGTCGAATTTGGGAATGATGACCTGCGAGAGGTTCAGGACAAATGGGCGGGACAAAGTATGCAAATGTGTTGTGAGGCAGGCTGCTGAATGAAACGCATGGACCTTACAATCCGTACATGTTTATACTTGCAGCAAATAGTGGGGTACCTACTCTATCACAGAGTAAGAAGGCCTTACCTGCCTTACCCCTCACGACTCATGCAAGCTACATCGCGACTTTTAAGATGGCAGACCTACCGCAGCTGTGTGCCATTTTGAGTACGACAATTGAGCTCAATTTCCTGCACTGCTGATTACAGTCATTAAAACTAGGGTTGGCCAGAACCTTACATTTATAGGTATATACAGTGTACATACGGAAATTTTGGCAGGAAAATCACCATACATACGGTCATATACGGTGTGTATATACAGTTCTGGCCAACCCTAATTACAACGGACGCACCCACCTCAACTGTATGCCCCTCTTCTTGTACAGCACGTCCTAAAGCAGTGACCACGTCACCCATGCCCCCCACTTTAGCAATGGGCGCCATCTCCACTGCCACATGCACCACCTGCAAATAAAGAGACGTTTCTCAAATTGTTTGTTACCCATGCCCCCCACTTTAGCAATGTGCGCCACCTCCACTGCCACATGCACCACCTGCAAACAAAAAGGCATGTTTCAAACAGTCATTAGTTATGTTCCCCACTTTCACGACGGGCGCTACCTTTACTGCTATACACACTATCTGGGAGTTGCTTTACGCACGCTGGATGTGTGTTGCACTGGTCTGTGCTAAACCTAAGTGATGAGCGCCTTCCTCGTGTACATAGACGCGCACACAAACACATACACTTACATACAAACATGAACATGTACATACTCACATACATGTGTATACCCATGCACACACAAACACACACACACACTCGTGTGTGTGTGTGTGTGTGTGTGTGTGTGTGTGTGTGTGTGTGTGTGTGTGTGTGTGTGTGTGTGTGTGTGTGTGTGTGTGTATATCAAGTATTTGAATCCTCACACAGACATGCACCATAAAACGCACACGCGAGTGCTCACCTTCAAAGGTGCCTGCACCGACAGACTTCCAGGGCTACTCAGTGATCCCCTAGATGCAGGGTTCGTCACCGCAATATGGTAGTCAAGGCCGCCGTTGTTGTCAAAGAAGCCTGTGGGCTGGCCAGGCTGCAAACACAGGCAGAGGTGGGAGGATGTGTGAGAAGTCATGCACACACAGTGGAGTGTGTGTGTGTGTGTGTGTGTGTGTCAGGGAATATACACAGGCAGAAGAGGGAGAATGTTAGGTACTATGAAAAGGCAGGGGAGGAAGAGTGACAGCGTTTGTGCACAGGTGGAAGAGGGAGGATGTTAGAAACTATGCACGATGCATATGCGAGGGAGGATGTCAGAGAATATAAACAGGCGATGGAGGGAGATGTTAGAAACTATGCAAATGCAAATGCATTTTAGAGTGATTGCGTTTGTGCACAGGCAGAGGCAAGAGGATGTCAGAGATTTTACGCAGGCAGGAGAGAGAGAATGATTTTAACGTTAGTTCAGGCCGCAACAGTTGCCACTATGTGTACACGTGTCTGTATGCACATGAGCGTATGCATGTGTGTGTGCGTATGCATGTGTATGTGTATGTGTGTGTCAAGGCAGGTTGTTATAGGGAGGCTGAAGAACAGTGCAAGGCAGCCGTCGAGTAATTGGAATTTTGAGGATGGGGTTAAAAATCACTGTCAAGGTTGGTTATAGGAAAAAAGTTATGTTTCAAATAGGGAGAATAAATGTCCTGGGCGACGATCAGCCGACAGAACGAAAATAATTATCCACGAAAATGATGCCTGCGCACACGATACACATGCATACGCACACACATGCATACGCACACACATGCATAAGAGGCCCACAATACCAGGACACACCCGCACAAGCTGTGACATGAGCATGACATGCATGTCTGCAAGCATGATCCCATGTGCCATCTTTGAGTTGGCAACATGCTCGCACAGCCTTGCACACGAGGAAATGCAATGCAACGCACCTCTCTGGTGCCCACAAACATGAGGTCCATTCAGCACGGTGATAAAAAGCACGCTTCAAGGAAACGGAGAGAAATAACAAGAGCAACACATCACTCTGGTGTCCACAAACATGAGGTCCATTCAGCACGGTGATGAAAAGCACGCTTCAAGGAAACGGAGAGAAATAACAAGAGCAACACATCACTCTGGTGTCCACAAACATGAGGTCCGTTCAGCACGGTGATAAAAAGCACGCTTCAAGGAAACGGAGAGAAATAACAAGAGCAACACATCACTCTGGTGTCCACAAACATGAGGTCCATTCAGCACGGTGATAAAAAGCACGCTTCAAGGAAACGGAGAGAAATAACAAGAGCAACACACCACTCTGGTGTCCACAAACATGAGGTCCATGCACCAAGCATCCGCAGGCACGTCTAGGGTGGCCATGTAGAAGCCCAGGTTTGCACTGATGGTTTGCTCCTGTGGGATTGTGGGTGTATGCGTGGTGTGTGCACGTCACTACATGTGCTTGCTTACGTCCTAGGTGGCCATGTAGAAGCCCAGGTTTACGCTGATGCTTTGCTCTTGCGGGATTGTGGGTGTATGCGTGGTGTGTGCACGTCACTACATGTGCTTGCTTACGTCCTAGGTGGCCATGTAGAAGCCCAGGTTTGCACTGATGCTTTGCTCTTGCGGGATTGTGGTTTGTGGGTGTATGCGTGGTGTGTGCACGTCACTATGTGTGCTTGCTTACGTCTGAGCTGATCATGTAAACGCCCAGCACGTGTGCACGTACATGTGACTGTGCTGTGCGCGTGAGCTTGCAAATGCTGTTCAGTTGTGTGGAGTCAAGGGATTATGGCTATGAGCGCAGTCAATGTGGCAGGGGCAACAGAGCAGAGGTGGCAGCTCAGCACACAGTGTGGGTGGGGGTGGGTGTCCTGCTCAGGGCGCGTGGTGCATACGTGTGTGTGTCCATATGTGTGTGTGTGTGTGTGTGTGTGTGTGTGAGAATGTGCGTGACTGCACGTGTGTGTATGTGTATGTGCGTATGTGTGTCAGTGCTGTACGTACCATAGGGATGGCTTGGGCGGTACGAGGGTTGAGGTTGTTGTACGACCACCTGCACGGATAACACGGATGTTACACACAGATAACACGGATGATACGGATGATACCGACAGATAACACGGATGATACGGATGATACGGAAGATACGGATAACACGGATGTTACACACACAGATAACACGGATGATACGGATGATACAGATAACAGAAAAAGCTTTCATTCAAAACCTCGATATTGGCATACTACACACCGCCTTTCAGTACGTTTAAAACGTTCATCAGTATAAACTACGTACTGCATCAATTGATTAATGTTCATAAAGGTACATCAATGTACACCCACTTCTGTATGAGAGACAACATGGGCGGCAACCACAACTGGATAGGCAGCTGGGTGCAGGTGCAAAGTCGTGTGTGTGTACCTCCTCGTTCGTCCACAGCCGAGCGAAGGTACGTGATTTAAACAAAGGTTATTACATGACATGACATGAATAAAAAAGTACAGTATCATGTTCAAACGATGAGAGCACAAGGGAGCTTGCATGACACCGTGACGTTCACCCAGAACATCTTTTGTGCATGACATCATTCTTCAGCTCGTGGATGATGTCATGCACAAGATGTTCTGGGTGAACGTCACGGTGCCATGCAAGCTCCCTTGTGCTCTCGTCTGTGTGTGTATGTGTGTGTGTGTGTCCACATGCTCGTCTACAGAGCGTGCATGCCTGGGTCTCAGAGCCACAAGAATGAGCATGCACAGGCAAGCTGTAGTTTTAACAGCAGCATACACATCACAGGATATACGTACGCATAGTATGACGCATCCTACATATATCAGTGCATGACACACAACAACAGTGCACACTACAACAGTGCACACAGCAGCAGTGAATAGCACACAACAGCAGTGAATAACACACAACAACAGTGCATGACACACAACAACAGAGCATACATGCCGCAGGTAGGCTCAGCACAGCTGCACAACCACACGCAAGCACGTACGTGCATACAAGCCTAGACACGTAGGCGTGTGCCTGGCTATGCATGCGTATTTTTTGAAAGAGAGCCCGCTGGACACTAGTTCAAGAATTGGGCAGCGCACCTGTTCCAGCCAGCTTTCAGGAAAATGTTAGGCCTTCCTCTCAAGCCTGTGTGCTCTGGGTTGTAGAACACCTCCACCTGTTTGTGTGCGTGTGCGAAAATGTATGTGTATTAATGTGTGTGTGTGTGTGAGATAGTAGGTGCGAGTGTGTGTATGTTTGCGTAAGTGTGTGTGTATATAGCATATACACGTGAGAGCAAGACTTGTGCTGAAACGTCTCTGGGGCATTCTGAATTCCGATTTAAAGACAGATGTAACTCTGTAGAAGAGTAGGTAAGGGAATTGGGTTATGTTTGCCGATACAAACTGGTGCCATGGTAGGCGAGAACTAAATGATTGTGATGCAGCAGGGTCACCCTGAGTGTGCACTTCATACACGCACAGCGCGTTCACAGACAAACAAAAACGAGTGCTACACAATACATAACGCACAGACACAATGAAACAACCGCACCTTCTGACCGGGCATAGGGACATAGGGGACGGTGTACAGGAACTCATTCATGGCCGCACGACGCTGGCGCAGCGCAGACCCCTGTATGAACACACAGGCATACAGAACACACACAGCAGTGCATCATTTGCATCCCATTATATTACACATTAGATAACAGGTGCGCGACCCCTTTGTGGAACACACAGGCACACAGAACGCACACACAGCAGTGCATCATTTGCATCCCATATATTACACATTAGATAACAGGTGCGCGACCCCTTTGTGAAACACACAGACACACAGAACGCACACACAGCAGTGCATCATTTGCATCCCATTATATTACGCATTAGATAACAGGTGCGCGGCCCCTCTGTGGAACACACAGGCACACAGAACGCACACACAGCAGTGCATCATTTGCATCCCATTATATTACGCATTAGATAACAGGTGCGCGGCCCCTCTGTGGAACACACAGGCAAGGAATTAATTTCACCCTTTGTGCTTCCAAAAATGTAACAAGAGATGTGAACCATAGATCTGCAACTGCACCGACAAAGGGGCAGAAGCACGTGCAGGTACCATTCCATACCCCACATTCATGTGCTTTACAGATATTGGCATGAAAAAGGTGTACCAAGAAACTCCCTTTACACATCCTTTGACCAATACCATCAAGCTTGCACCCTTGCTTGCTCCACGCTGTATGCCTCCTCCGAAACAGTGGCAAACTAACCGCTTGCAGACGCTTGCATGACCGTAGGTGTGATGACCCGATAAGCACAGATGCAGACATCCTTGAATAAATTACCACATCTATGCAAATCATTCCTTGAAAATAATAAAAAACTCACCCTGATGTAGGCCTTCTTTACAGCACGCTGGGCGGCCCTCTCCTCTGCTTCCTGCATGAAGCAAACCGCAAGCACGCACCCCAACCCGTTTGCAAGGGTCATGCATGCACCTCCACACGCCACACATGCACATATGGCATGCCCTTCCACACGTCAAACACGGCATGCATGCACCCCACACATGCGTCACATGTGGCATACATGCCCTTCCATGCGTTAAACACGGCATGCATGCACCCCACACATGCGTCACATGTGGCATACGTGCCCTTCCATGCGTTAAACACGGCATGCATGCACCCCACACATGCGTCACATGTGGCATACGTGCCCTTCCATGCGTTAAACACGGCATGCATGCACCCTACACATGCGTCACATGTGGCATACGTGCCCTTCCATGCGTTAAACACGGCATGCATGCACCCCACACATGCGTCACATGTGGCATACATCCAAAGCATGTCTAAAGTGCAAATCAAGCTGTTGATCATCACTCAAGCAAACAAGACAGCAGAGTGACCGGCTCATGCACTTTTGCTGACTCACCACCAGGTGATGAATTCAACTGCTCGTTCTTATAACTTATACATTTTCTTCTGAGCACTATTCTTCTCCCCCTACCTTTTCCTTAATGTCATCTCTCTGGCCTTGGACCTGTGCCATCTGCTTTGCAAGGTCAGACAAGTTCAAGGCACCTGTGGTACGTGTGTAATCATGAGTGGACATGAGTGGACACACGCGTGTGTGTTTGTGTGTGTGTGAACATGTGTATTCAAGGCACCTGTGTGTGTATTCAAGGCACCTGTGCGTGCGTGCGTGCGTGCGTGTGCGTGTGTTGTGTGTGAACACGTGTAATGAAGGCACATGTGGTACGTGTGTGGACATGTGTGTCAGTGTGCATGCACACTTGCAACTACCATTCAAGGCGTCTGTTATGCATGTGTGCACGTGTGTCTGAAAGCATGTATATCTGCACCCAGAGACATTTCATACAGCGTATTCGTATAATACACTGTATCGTTTTTGTGCGCATTTTAAGACCATCTTAAAATCGGTATGAAACACCCCTGTTTGCACCTGTGCGTATGCGTGTGCACTTTTGCATTAAACAGCCAGCTGGCTTCCTCCCAGGCACAACCGCGCAGACTGGCTTGCCTTTAAAGGCATTCAAACAGAAAAAGGAAAGCAACAGGTCCCGCAACAATCTCAACCACCTCTGATCAAGGCTCGGCTACCCCCCTTTAAAGCACCCGACCCTCTGTGAAAGGCAAGGCATAAGTAAGCACCTTCTCCCTCCGTCAAGCACCCACCCTGTTCTTTTGTGTGGCCTCTCATCAAACAATTACCCTCTACTTTGCCGTGGCCTCCATCAAACCTCCGCCAAGCACTCGCCCTTCATTTTGGTGCGGCCACCACCAAGCACTCACCCTTCATTTTTTGTGTGGAGGTTCAGCTGGTTGGTGTTATCCCTCCACCAAACACTCACCCTCTATTTTGGTATGGAAGTCCCGCTGGTTGTTGTTATCCCACAGCACTTGCTCCTTGTCGCTGAACACAAAGTCAAGTACCGCACTCTCTTTTGGAACCTGTGTGGCATACAATGGTTCCAATTGTTATCCCACAGCACTTGCTCCTTGTCACTGAACACAAAGTCCAGTACCGCACTCTCTTTGGGCACCTGTGTGACATACAATGGTCCCATACCTTAAGTACATGGCACGTAGTAAGCTGCCAATATAGCTCATATAAACCTTTCTGCAAGGTTGCAGCTGTCACACATACACACACACATACACACGCATGCACATACGCGCACAAATACACACGACTCTGCACCTGCACCCAGCTGCCCATCCAATTGTGGTTTCCGCCCACGTTTTCTCTCAGCCCGGCTTTGTCCACAGCACCCCCAGGCATGCTTGTGAAATCAATGACCTGCAGCGAGGTAAAGGGACCAGAGCTGTGAGCGGGGGTAAAATGGGGGCGAAGGCCAACGACCTACGGCCTACAGTGGGTGGAGATGAGCAGAGCTGCGAGTGGGGGTGACACTGGGGGTGAAAGCCAACGACCTACGGCCTGCAGTAAGTGGAGATGAGCAGAGCTGTGAGTGGAAGAGCCTTGAATAAAATAATAGCATGCACACAATGTGAGTCAGGGGTAACAAGACACTGGAAATGAACTGCAGGGGGGAAAATTGAGCAGAGCTGTGAGTGGGGGTGAAAGTGGAAGGCCTCCATTCGGTGGAACTGAGTAGAGCGGAAAGAGCCATGTGATCTGCGAGAGGCCAAAAGCAGCACACAGGCAAGAAGGGAGGCACGGCACGGGGCTTAGCAGCAAAGGCACACGTACAATCAAAACGAGGGAGGAGTCAAAACACACAGGCAAAAAGGGAGGCACGGCACGGGGCTTAGCAGCAAAGGCACACGAACAAATTAAATGAGGGAGGAGTTTAAAGAGAAGTGTTGAGTGCTCTTGTTGTAAATGAACAAGCAGTGCCCTTGCATACAACATGATTCTTGCACAACGTAGCGCTTACACACGTCCAAACAATAAGCCAGTGGGAAAGATAACAGGTTGTTGCAGGCACATAACCACGCTGGCGTACACACACAGTCAAGTTACAAACACATGTACGCATACACACATACACCCCTGTACTAAATTGTTGTATGATGACGCTTTTCATCATACAAGTGACAAAGATCATTACACAGCACGCACACACACGCACACACACATACGCGCCTGCTTGGTCTCTGCCAGCCAGCCGTCGCACCATAGGTGCATGCGCACCGAGCTAGCATTTGACAGAGGCCCTTGGCCCTTGTTGTATGCCAGGTATGCCTGTGTGTGCATGCAACAAGAAACAAGCTTGTATAATGTTGCAGGAAAAGTCTGCACACAGGTCAGGCATAGAAAAAAAAGAACTTCACACACACAAACGCAACAGCACGCAATTAAGCGTACACATACATCACAGCACAGCACCACACTAATAGCCCGCAACTGCAACCACACCCGCATCTGTGCACACACCCACACGCAAACCCACGGCACAAAACACACAAACAGCCCGCACCTCCTGTCCCAGCTGTGCACACACCCACACCCACACGCACACCACGGCACACACCCACACGCACACTATGGCATACATAACACACACAGCCTGCACCTCCTGTCCCAGCCGTGCACACACCCACACGCACACCCAAGGCACACATAGAGCTTGCACCTTTTGTCCCAGCCGTGCACACACCCACACGCACACCAACAGCACACACAACACACATACAGCTCGCACCTCCTGTCCCAGCCATGCACACACCCACACGCACACCCACGGCACACACAACAAACACAGCCCGCACTTCCTGTCCCAGCCGTGCACACACCCACACGCACACCCACGGCACACAACACACACAGCTCGCACCTCCTGTCCCGGCCTCACAGGGGTGGTCCATTGGAAGTGCCCGCGCTTCCCTATCTGGCTCTGCACCTTCAGGGCCTCCGGCCGGCGCCTTGCCTCTGCTTTGACGGTGGCTTTTTTCAGGGTGGCCTTGGCTTCTGCTGCCAGCGCAGCCTGCCTGTTCTTCCTGTGCGTGTGCCCCACATGTAACCAAGTGTAGTTGTCAAGTTTGCTAGTGTGCGTGTTGAGAGCTTACAGAGGCACATTTTCATTTGTGTGTGTGTGTGTGACACATGCACGGTTCTGACGGTTTTGAGACTTCCTGTGTGTGTGTAACATGCGCGGCTTTGACAACTTCGAGACTTCAGTAAAATGCCAGCATATATTTCACTCAGACTCCGGCTTCATCCACAGCAAACATTCTCTGTCTATCCTGTATGTCTGTGGGGAATAAGCAGTGCAAACAACGCAGTCTTCATACAAGGCTTAAGCTGTGGACCTCACATGGAGCAGCGAAGGTACTAGAAAAACACAAGATTCACATACGTAAGCACACACACGCTTGTACTCCACGCACCTTGCTTCTGCTGCACCTCAGGCCAAGCTTTACACCGCGCGTCAAGATTAGATAGCATACAGTCCACACCCACACCCACACTCGCACACACACACACACGTACACACACTCACACGCACACAACTCATATACACACCACGAAACCCATACCCACACCTGCGTACATGCCTGCACACACACACACACCTGTACTCCACACGCCCTGCCTCTGCTGCATCTTGGGCCATGAGCTCCACTTGGCGCAGCAGCTCAGCATTCTCCGACTCCAGGTACTGCATGCGCTGTGCCTCAAAGGCCTGCAAGCAGAGAGAGAGAGAGAGAGAGAGAGAGAGAGGCATTGCTCTGATCATCTCCTGTGCTGGTGTGCGTCTACCAGCTTCGACAAGGTTCTTCACAAACTTTCGGTCTACCACCGCACCATGATCGCTGTCATCCTCAGCCACCTAGCCTCCAATCAAAAGGTGGTAGCTGGTAACCCTTCATGTTTTGCATACGAGACACCACAATTTATAAGCATTTTGCCATCACGGAGCAAAACACGCACAAGACGCAGGCTGACCGCTTGGACGTGAGACGTGTATTTTCTATTGAAAGAGAGGCAAGGTAGTCCCTGCTCACTCACCCTGTATGCCATTCCTACACGCAACCTGCTCCGCTCACTCACTCTGTCCCTTTCACTGACCCTGCTTTTTTTGCTCACCCTGCTCATTGCTCTTTCACTCATCCTGCTTCTCCCACTCACTCTGCTCCTTTTACGCACCCTGCTCATTGCTCTTTCACTCACCCTGCTTCTCCCACTCACCCTGCTTTTCTTGCTCACCCTGCTCCTTTTACGCACCCTGCTCATTGCTCCTTCACTCACCCTGCTTCTTTACGCACCCTGCTCATCGCTCCTTCACTCAACCCGCTTCTCCCACTTACCCTGCTTGTTTTGCTCAACCTGCCCCTTTTACGCACCCTGCTCATTGCTCCTTCACTCAACCCGCTTCTCCCACCCATCCTGCCCATTGCTCCTTCAATCACACTGCCTCTTCCCTACCTTGCTCCTTAATGCACCCTGCTCATCGCTCCTTCACTCAACCCACTTCTCCCACCTATCCTGCTTATCGCTCCTTCACTCACCCTGTAGGTTGCAAGACGTAACTCCAGGATGGCCATTTCACTCATAGGGTTGGCCAGCGCCAAGGAGTAGTCCCTGCACAGCACCAGTCAGCAGCACAGCACAGCACGGCAGTTGAGCATGTACAGCAAAAGCAACTGAACAGGATCGCTGAAGATATTTGTAGGGGTGTGTGTGTTTGCAGGGGTGTAACAAACATGTGGGGAAACGAGTTATGCAGACGAGCTCAGTGTGCAGGCAATTTTAAGTTGGTGCTCACCTCGGGCGGCATGCTGAAGGGGAAGAATGTGTGTGTGTGTGCATAATCTGCTTGTCAGCGGGAAGGAGGGGAGGGATGAAGGTAGCAGCTCATATAATATATAATAGTTTTATAGGAATACAAGAGAACAACTGCTTGTACACATGAAGGAGAAAGAGAGGAGGTAGCTAGAGGTACACATACACTTCAGTCCTGAGAGCAGATCACAGGGGCGCAAAGCAAGGAGGATGGACATTAACGGGGTGGGGTTTACAAGGATGGACTCCACAGGACTTTCTTTGCACAGGGCAGACCCCTGGCTAATTTGATCCCTTGTCCTGATTTATTAATAGAGGGTATGGACTTCGACGCCCCGGCCAGTCGCTCTTTTTGGTTTGGAGTGAAGTATGTCTGCTTTAGTATGTATATGTATATATGTATTCATATGATATATATGTATATGTATATATATGTGTATATGATATATATGTACCAAAACATACGCACAGTTCGGTGAGGGGCTCAAACGTGCTGGAACACTAGCGTTTTCCCCTTCATCATGCTGGATGCGCCTGCACTACTGGAATAAACGTTCCTGCTCTCCCCTTTTCACCAGCCCTGCTCGCCCTTGCATTGCTTATGACAGCAATGACACTCCCTTTTTTCACCAGCCCTGCTCGCCCCTTGAAATGCTTGTGACTTGCTACAGCAATGACACAGGAGTGGGCAAAGGGGCACAATAACAGCCTTGGACTATAACGTACTGCTTCTTGAATGCCTGACTTAGTCCACGCGGTGAATCATCAGAATAAAAGCAGTAGCGTCCCAATCTGGACGCTTTCTACTCACGGTGATTGGTGCTTTGTCCCTGCTTCCTTCTGCAGGCCTGGAAGGCAACAGCGGTCATTGCTGCTCCTTCAGCTTGTTGCCCACAGGCTGTTGTTATAACAGTTCTCGTTGGCACACCAACTCATCTTTACACCCAATCAATGCGCTATGATGTGCTATATGGCTGTGTTAATTCCTTTCAGACTTCAAACGCAGTCCAGCTCACTTGCAGCCATTCTTGTCGTACAGGCCAGAGCGCGCTTGTCAAGATCATGTGATCCAATCTCAACGTATTTCTGCTCACTTACTTGCAGCCATTGTTGTCGTACAGGCCAGAGCGCGCTTGTCAAGGATCATGTGATCCAATCTCAAACGTAATCCTGCTCACTCACTTGCAGCCATTGTTGTCGTACAGGCCAGAGCGCGCTTGTTAAGGAACATGTGATTCAATCTCAAACGTAACCCTGCTCACTCACTTGCAGCCATTGTTGTCGTACAGGCCAGAGCGCGCTTGTTAAGGATCACGTGATCCAATCTCAACGTGTTTCTGCTCACTCACTTGTAGCCATTGTTGTCGTACAGGCCAGAGCGCGCTTGTTAAGGATCACGTGATCCAATCTCAACATATTTCTGCTCACTCACTTGTAGCCATTGTTGTCGTACAGGCCAGAGCGCGCTTGTTAAGGATCACGTGATCCAATCTCAACATATTTCTGCTGACTCACTTGCAGCCATTGTTGTCGTACAGGCCAGCGCGCGCTTGTCAAGGATCACGTGATCCAATCTCAACGTATTTCTGCTCACTCACTTGCAGCCAGTGTTGTCGTACAGGCCAGAGCGCGCTTGTTAAGGATCACGTGATCCAATCTCAACGTAATTCTGCTCACTCACTTGTAGCCATTGTTGTCGTACAGGCCAGAGCGCGCTTGTTAAGGATCACGTGATCCACCCGGAACACTTCGGCAGGCAGATCCACTAGGGCCTCCCACCACTCTTGCTGAGCATCACGCTGCATGCAAACAGGGCACAGTGTGTGTATGCACGTGTGTGTGCTTGCTTATGTGTGTGCGCGTGTTACCAGGCATGTTGACTAATCTCACAGATTTTCTTGTTCTGATGCATCGCAAATGTCACACACCAGGGAGCTCACATGCAAGCACAACGACCAAAAGGCGTTATCAAGAGAAAAGCAAGGGGTTTCAAGGGACTTTGCTTATGTTCACAGAGGGGATACGATGCAGGGAGTGAATCTTGCCTGAAAGGCTACCTGGCTGGCACTTGATGCGTTTTACGTGAACAGGCCATTCCTCAATCAGCAATGCCCGGTATTTCTGTATCAAATTGAAGGGACTGAAATTTCCATTTGCTAAATCTTTCACCCTACTGCCCGCTTCCCAACACTCATCTTTTCCAAGCCTCCCTTCCCAGTGCACAGACTAATTACCCAGCAATATGGGTAGTACACTTGAAACAGCTTCAATCTCAAATTTGCCACGCAAAAGCAAGTCATGCCTGCTACAACCTTCAATGCTATCACGTGACAGCATGCAATTCCTCCTGCTATAACCTCAAATATAACCACACGGCAGCATGAGGTTTTCGCCCCTCTTACCGGCAACGAGTCCACGATGCGCATCTCAATGTCCTGCTGGATCTCCCATTGGTTCAGCCCCAGCTTTAACTGCGAGCCATTGGTGTGCATAGGTATCACGATTTAAAGGACACACGCGGCGACAGGCACGTAGTACATGTCTAGCTCTCCAGCTGGATGGATGACAACGCATGACAGCGCAGGTGAGCACACTGAGTGATCACGGGGTCGCCCGATTGTAACAGACAGGTCACACGCGCACACATACACTCACACGCACACTCACACGCACACACATATGCATATAACTACATCAAGGCCGTTTATGCAACAGACATGTCACGCACACGCAAACACCCCCCTCCCCCATACATACACTTCCACATCAAACTGAACTAAGGCCGCTTATGCAACAGACGTGTCATGCACATACAAAAACACACAAAAACACGGAGGTAGCTTATGCAACGGACACGTCACTCACACATGTACAATAGAAGGCACTGTGAACTGAGTGAGCGAGCTCACAAGAGCTAGGTCGCTCTAGGCGTCGAGGTTGATCCTTAGCACTTTTGAGCATGAACGTACAGACGCATGCACTCGAGCAGCTTTGAGCGCGTCTGCATGGAAATAAGCAAGTTTCCCCTTTGCTCAGACTTTTTGCCTGTCGTGGCAAGTCCGAGGTTGGGTTTGTCTTTCTTTGCAGTACCAAAAGGCAGAAAAGGACACTCCCATCCAGCCTAAGTACAAAGTGGGATTCTACCAAGACCCCTACGTAGCAAA
>Ga0307947_1000128_pt1:0-40000 | contig 44787 bp, 53 predicted proteins | sample OrgLakmetagen232_FD_201840 | JGI IMG/M metagenome (GOLD analysis project Ga0307947, IMG submission 201840) | Saline water microbial communities from Organic Lake, Antarctica - #232 | ecosystem: Environmental > Aquatic > Non-marine Saline and Alkaline > Saline | place: Antarctica: Organic...
ACACACACACACACACACACACACACACACACACACACACACACACACACACACACACACACACACAAGGAATCCATAAGCCGTAGACACGAAGTGTCTAGGGCTTATGGATTGCTAGAGAGACTGAGAGCCTTATAGCTTATTTACTACTTTACAGCAACTTTACGATTTGTGCCCCATAACTGACTTTGTAGACACATTTATTTGTTCCCAAAGGGTGACCTGGGTTCCATCTGCACTGACACACCCATCACTGCAGAAATGTCAGCAATTTGTATGCACACGAGTTTACATGTGCACACACCCACTCTCCTGCACAAAAATTTGCGAGTGGATGCAGAAGTTACCAGCATAGGGGGGGTACTGCCATGTCTGAATGCCTCGTTCCGTGCTGCTGGCAACACCACGCTGCCTCCCGCTAAATTTGTGCAAGAGACAGGAATGCAGAGAACCTCGGCGCACGAGAAGTATTATGGACGCATGGGCCAGTGACGTCTGGCTGGACACCTGCGTCCTCGATTACGTTAGAAATAAGGGGAGTATTGCTGCTGACTTGCCTAGAAGTCATGATATCAGAAGGGTGACCTGCAGAGCGAAAACCTATCTGATGCATGAAGATAAGTTATACAGACTGTTTGACAATAAAGAGAGGAAAGAAGTACCTCCAGCGCATGCAAGAGCAGAGATAGTGCGATATATGCATGGCTGAGCAACATGGACAGCAGACCTGCTGGTAGTAGACGCACTGTGAATCTTATGTACCCTGACTTCCTCTGGGTGAACATGGGAAGGGATGTTAAAGAATTTGTCAGTCACTGTAGCCTGTGTGACACCTTCAATGCTACTGCCAAGCAACTGAACCCTTTGCTGATACTTTGATTATTTCAATAGCAGGTGGGGAGTAGACCTGGCTGGTCCCTTGAACCCCACAAGTTCTGCCAGCCATAAGTTTGCTAGCAGTCTGCTACCGCTGCTTAAGTATTTCCGGAGAAAGTTTTGTGCCGTTTTGGTAGCTGTGCGGAAGTAATTACGGATGGTGTCATTGAGTTTCAAGACTCTGCGTGCGTTTGCTCCTTCAAGCTCTGAAGTTATTCCTTTCTTGGCTTGTCATCACAGTATCACTGATTGAGATCAATGCATTTTTGAATCAAGACTCATACAGACTCCTCAAGTTTGTGTCAGATCTAGTTTCAATTTTCGACACTGGTTGATTCTGTTTCACCAGCCAATTGCCATCAGCCAGAGTCTCGGGCTGTAGGCCATCCTTGTAACTTTTGTAACCCTTGGCACTGAGTTTATTGAAGAAGTAATATAAGCCAGGGTCGAGTCTCATCTCGAGCAAAGGCTGGGAACTGCACTTCTGACTGGCAAATTTCCTTCGATTCTCTCTCTGTCCAGCGGTTTACTCTTTTGGTGGGGGAGACTTAAGGCACTTCGGGCCAATGTGTCTCCTTTTCCTTGAATTGATGCAGGGAGTGTTTTGCTGCCTGCATAGTAGTTCTTTTCTTTTTCTCGATGGCTTACTCTGTAAACTCCTTCGATTCTCTCTTTCTTTGCTATTTCTCAAATCCAACTTGATTGCTTAACACACTGACATATACTACACCACACACACTCTAGTCGGCTGCCGTGTCTTTCCTCTTCAGGGCTGGGAAGTTACTCATCCATCTGGCTGAGCATTGAGTAGTTTCCTGAGCTAATTGTATACCACAATATCAGAACCAGAAAATGACATCTTCAATAAACTGGCATCCCCAGCTTATTGAACGAGACTAGGCAAAATAACCTCAACTGAAAAAGCATGTGGCCAATTCACACGAATCTTCACTGCCAACAATTGCGCGTGACACTCCATCTTTATATGTCCTTAGTCAGGAGGCGGTTGGAAATTGTTTTTGGACAAGCATGCCCAATTCTTGGGCTGGACCCACCTGACCCACCACCCACCCACCAAACCCCCCTTCCGGTGCCCCCACCCAGACAAAAGGGTATCATTCTGCTCCTATTTCAAATAAGCATCCATCTGCATACTTGTCAAGACCTGAAACTGGAGTGTTGCAGAGTTATGGGGCAAAAATTGAGATATGGACGCCCATGCACACGTGACCTACCAGGCACCCATAACTGGCTTGCACAGTCCCATATTGCTTCCATTTCTTCAGAATTTCACTGAGTATCTCATGCTGGCACAATCTTTTAAGTTGGGGGTAAATTGCTGCTTCATTGGCTTGACTCACCCCGCGGCCTGCACCCGAGTGCGTGCGCGCCTGACTTTTGGACATGTCCACAGACCCCCCTCTTGACCCAATTTGCTCAAAAAGGGTACCAATTGACTGGGCTTGAGCTGAGGATTCCGCTGATATATTTAAAAATTCGTAGAAGTATCCCAGGAAATTTCTGAAGGGGGGGTTCAAAAAATCAATTTCGCCCATACATATACCAATCGATAGCTCTTGACAAGAGGATTCCGAATATGTCCTTTTTATTGGGATATGGGCATGCCGTCCAAAAGCTATGCTAACAACCGCCTCCTGCCTTAGTCCTCACAACTACTTATCAGAGATGTTACACACTGAATGCAGCAAAAAAGAAAAAACTGACCAATGCAACAAAATAAATTCTCATTAGTACGATGGACAATTGAAATAAATAGGTTTAGAGCAGTCTGGGTGATAACGAAAGGTAAGAGAGGGCCAGAGCTACCTTAATGCTAAGGCAATAATGAAAGCAGGGAGAAGTAAGGAAGTTTTGCTTCCTTCACAAGAATATGGTGTATTAGAGGCATGAGTCTGTTGCGCATACATACGCTGGATGAACATAAAATAAAAGTATTGTGCAGGCAGTTAGAACTTCAAAAGAATTGGGAATGTGGCTGGCACTGAAATAGGAACTAGGCTGCGCAGGCATTGCTCAAACATTCAACATAAACAGAAAACAAAAAGCTGGTACTTGACTTGTGCTGGCAAAAGGGTTGAGATCAACAAGATAATTATAAAGTGACCACGCGTGTCATTCAAATATGTCATTTAAATCCAAATATTTGTGCTGGCAAAAGGGTTGAGATCAATAAGATAATTATAAAGTGACCACGCGTGTCATTCAAATATGTCATTTAAATCCAAATATTTCAGGTCCTCTTTGCTGCACGCTCCTCTGTGCTGAAACGTCCAGCAGCACAACTTGTGGGTGGTGTGCCACTTGCGGGTGGTGTGCCAATTGTGGGTGGTGTGCCACTTGTGGATGGTATGCTGCCCACACTTCAAGCATCACAAGACGCGGAAAGGAAGAAGAAAGACAACACTGGTTGGCTAAGCACAAAGGTGGCATGCCACTCATGCATGCTGCTCAGGTTTCCATGCGCCACGATGGACACCATGCCACATACCATATGGCCTTGTGACCCAGCATCCCACCATATGGCCTTGAAACCCAGCATCACACCATATGGCCTTGTGACCCAGCATCACACCATATATGGTCTTGAAACCCAGCATCACACCATATGGTCTTGTAACCTCTATAGCATCACACCATATGGCCTTGTAACCCAGCATCACACCACATGGCCTTGTGACCCAGCATCACACCATATGGCCTTGTAACCCAGCATCCCACCATATGGTCTTGAAACCTAGCATCACACCATATGGTCTTGTAACCTCTATAGCATCACACCATATGGCCTTGTAACCCAGCATCACACCACATGGCCTTGTGACCCAGCATCCCACCATATGGCCTTGTAACCCAGCATCCCACCATATGGTCTTGAAACCTAGCATCACACCACATATGGTCTTGTAACCTCTATAGCATCACACCACATGGCCTTGAAACCTAGCATCACACCACATGGCCTTGTAATCCAGCATCACACCACATGGCCTTGTAATCCAGCATCACACCATATGGCCTTGTAACCCAGCATCCCACCATATGGTCTTGTAACCTAGCATCACACCACATGGTCTTGTGACCCAGCATCACACCACATGGTCTTGTGACCCAGCATCACACCACATGGCCTTGAAACCCAGCATCACACCATATGGTCTTGTAACCTCTATAGCATCACACCATACGGCCTTGAAACCCAGCATCACACCAACCGCACCAACTGCACAACGCCAACTGCAACAAATAAACCCTCCATGACCTTAACTTTTGCCAGAACACTCCCACACCTGAGACATGAGCAGCTGGGAGGAGCAACAGTTCATGACTTGTTTTAAGAGCTTTTTGCTTCTGTGCTGGTGGTGTCCACCAGAGTGTAATACACCTGCGCGAAGTTGTGACTGACAGTGTTAACACATTTGCACTGTTATTGTGCATAAACCACGTTTGCACTGTTAATGTCCACCAACCACGATTGCACTGTTGTTGTCCACCAACAACGATTGTACTGTTATTGTGCATAAACCACGTTTGCACTGTTATTGTGCATAAACCACGTTTGCACTGTTATTGTGCATAAACCACGTTTGCACTGTTATTGTCCACCAAACACGTTTGCACTGTTATTGTGCATCAACCACGATTGCACTGTTATTGTCCACCAACCACGTTTGCACTGTTATTGTCCGTCAACCACGTTTGCACTGTTGTTGTCCGTCAACCACGTTTGCACTGTTGTTGTCCATAACCACGTTTGCACTGTTGTTGTCCATAACCACGATTGCACTGTTATTGTATGTCAACCACGTTTGCACTGTTGTTGTCCGTCAACCACGTTTGCACTGTTGTTGTCCATAACCACGTTTGCACTGTTGTTGTCCATAACCACGTTTGCACTGTTGTTGTCCATCAACCACGTTTGCACTGTTGTTGTCCATCAACCACGTTTGCACTGTTGTTGTCCATCAACCACGTTTGTACTGTTATTGTGCATAAACCACGTTTGCACTGTTGTTGTCCATAACCACGTTTGCACTGTTGTTGTCCACCAACCGCGTTTGCACTGTTATTGTCCACCAATATCAAGGAAGCAGCGCTCCATTAAATGCACGCATTCTGATTGCTGGTGGAAAAACTGCGTAGGTAGGGGGCCTAAGCAGCACTCCATTATATGAAAACATAGTAAAGCGCTGGTGGGAAAGGACGCGTAGGCGAGGATGCCCAAGCACTCATCCCTCGGTCATACTGTGCCACCCCCACAAGCACAACCTGTTTTCTTGCTATGCTTGCTTGCTTGCTTGCTTGCTTGCTTTGAGCAGTGATTGGTGTTCTGTGTGTGTGTGTCTGTGTGTGTGTGTGTGTATGTGGGTGCGTGTGCGTGCGCCTTCAACTTGGTTCCACACGTGAGAAAAGACTGAAAGTTTTGATCATGAAGGTAACATATTCTGTATGTATGGTTCTGGCCACCCCTTTCAGTTTTACGCAGCGATATTTTTCTGGCCACCACCCCTATGCGCACTTTGTTTGATGATGTGTTATGACCAACTGCCATAAACTCATTCTCACGCCTTTGCTGCCAAATTTGAGATGATAGTATATCTCTTTCACAGCTCCACCCCCACCCTACACACAGGCACACAAACACACACACTCCTCACCCACACCCACACCCACACCCACACACGCACACATGCACAGACGCCTGCTTGCAAACACAGACACACACGCACGAATGCACCTACAAGCTAGCACTGGCGCACACACGTACGTACGCACACATACACGTACACACACAGCATCTCACCCGCATCATAGCACTGGCGCACACACGTACGTACGCACACATACACGTACACACACAGCATCTCACCCGCATCAGTCCTTTCCCTTTGACGACCAAGTCTCGTGGCTTCCATAAAATGGGGTAGTTAGCACCTCTCACACTGCACTGATCTGAGTCAAAGCTGTGCTGCTGCTGCTGCTGCGGCAGCGGCTCTTGTTGCTTCGACGGCTGGCACAATGTTGCCACTGCGGGTGACAGAGGCTCCTGTGCAAGCAAAGCGACGATCAGACAAAACCATAACTTGGCGTTAAAAACAGCGACACTCAGCTCATTGTTGGAGTGACAAGCTACGCTCAACTCGGCCAAGCGTGCAACACACTAGGAAGAGCTGGCCATATTTATACGGTGTAATACGGATTCCTTAACAGGGAAATTACCAATTATCGTGCATACGCGGCGTTTATATACGGTTCTGGCCAATCCAAAAAAAGGCTCCAAAGGAATTCTTACAGAAGCGTGCTCAGCTCAGTTAGGAAACGTAGCAGTTTGTTCTGAATCAGCATTCCTAAACAGACAATCGCAACCAGTTTAATACCAGCAAGAGCCCCACCAAAAGAGGTGGAGGCCCCCGTGTTTAAATGATGATACCAGCAAGAGCCCCACCAAAAGAGGTGGAGGCCCCTGTGTTTAAACGAAAGGAAGCATCAGGTATTCAGCAAGGTAGCTCCTCAACATTGCACAAACGAGAGGTGGCATGGTCAGGATCAGGCTTGTTAGGACACAGAGGCAGAGGGATGTCAGGACACAGAGGCAGAGGGATGCTAGGACACAGAGGCAGAGTAATGTTAAGACAGAGGCAGAGGGATGCTAGGACACAGAGGCAGAGTGATGTTAGGGCACAGAGGCAGAGTAATGTTAGGGCACAGAGGCATGGTCAGGATCAGGGTTGTTAGGACACAGAGGCAGAGAAATGTAAGGACACAGAGGCAGAGGAATGTTAGGACACGGGGGCATAGTATTTTTAGGACACGGGGGCAGAGTATTGTTAGGACACGGGGGCAGAGTATTGTTAGGACACAGAGGCAGATAAATGTTAGGACACAGAGGCAGAGTGATGTTAGAACACAGAGGCAGAGTGATGTTAGAACACAGAGACAGAGAAATGTTAGGACACAGAGGCAGAGGGATGTTAGGACACAGAGGCAGATATATGTTAGGACACAGAGGCAGAGTGATGTTAGAACACAGAGGCAGAGTGATGTTAGAACACAGAGACAGAGAAATGTTAGGACACAGAGGCAGAGAAATGTTAGGGCACAGAAGCATGGTCAGGATCAGGCTTGTTAGGACACAGAGGCAGAGCACGTTCTGCACATGCAATGCCTGAAATAGGAATACACAAAAGACCATGAGATACCCACCAGCAATCCCTGTTCTGTTCGTGGCAGACCTTTGCAGTGCTCAGTGAGTGGGCTTCTTGGGTGCCGTGGTTTTCTCTGCAGGCTTAGACTTTTCAACATACTTCTCTATTCCCGCAAGCACTAGCCGCGGTACACTAAGAAGGGGCGTGTTGCTTGGGTATGGTATGGTACACGAGATGTGTTGCTTGAGATTGATATGCGAGATGTGTTGCATTGGTATGGTATGGTTTACAAGATGTGTTGCTTGAAAATGGTATGGTATACGAGATGTGTTGCTTGGGTATGGTATGGTTTACGAGATGTGTTGCTTAAGAATGGTATGCAAGATGTGTTGAATTGGTATGGTATGGTTTACGAGATGTGTTGCTTGAGAATGGTATGTATTGTTCTGGAAATTGTTAAGAGTTTTTTAGCACAATACCGTAGGTGAAGCACGTCATAGCATTTGGGTGAGGCACGTCATAGCATTTGGGTGAGGCACGTCATTGCATTTGGATGAGGCACGTCATTGCATTTGGGTGAGGCAGTTCATTGCATTTGGGTGAGGCAGTTCATTGCATTTGGGTGAGGCACGTCATAGCATTTGGGTGGGGCAGTTCATTGCATTTGGGTGAGGCACGTCATTGCATTTGGGTGAGGCAGTTCATAGCATTTGGGTGAGGCATGTCATAGCATTTGGGTGAGGCACGTCATAGCATTTGGGTGAGGCAGTTCATTGCATTTGGGTGAGGCACATCATAATCTGCGTAACCTTTGGAAGCACATACAGTGGTGCGTGACTACAAGAGGTGGCACCCACACAGTGTTGTTAGGACGCAGTACCACAGTGATGTGTGACTATAAGAGGTGGCACACACTCAGTGTTGTTAGGACGCAATACCCAGCACCGCCACACCCACGTTTATGTCATAGGCAGCACTGCTCTATGCCACTGCTCTATGCCACTGCTCTATGCCACTGCTCTATGCCCCTGCTATGCCTGCTGTCATGCACGATGCCCTCCTCGTTTTGCCCTTGTCTTGTTGCTGTCACTGCCTCCGCCGCCATATAAGCAAATGCACACAAACTCCAGCACCGCAACACCCACCTCGACGCAGACTGTGCTCCTGCTGTCGTTCGCACTACCATCCTCACTTTTGTCGTCACTTTCTCTGCCGCCATATAAGCAAATGCACACAAACTCCAGCACCGCAACACCCACCTCGACGCAGACTGTGCTCCTGCTGTCGTTCGCACTACCATCCTCACTTTTGTCGTCACTTTCTCTGCCGCGGCAGAGGCTACCATCGGGGGCAGAGCCTCTCCTGCCGTTTCTGCCTGCTGCCTGCGCACTATGGCTGACGCTGTCATCAAATCCACCCACGCCACCACAGTGGCTGAGGCGGCTTCCTTGGTCAGACTGCCTATTGCCCACAGTGCCGTGGTGGTGTCCTGCGACAATTCGTGCGTACACACGTGAGTGCCTTTGTGTGTGCGCCTACGTGTCTGTGTGTGTGTCTACGTGTCTGTGTGTGTGTCTATATGTCTGTGTGTGTGTGTCTACGCGTGTGTGTGTGTGTATGTGTGTATGTGTGTTTGTGTGTGTGTGTGTGTGTGTGTGTGTGTGTGTGTGTGTGTGTGTGTCTACGGTGGTGTCCTGCGTTAATGCGTGAGTACACACGTGAGTGCCTGTGTGTGCGTGCCTACATGTCTGTGTGTGTACGTGTGTGTGTCTACGTTTCTGTGTGTGTGTTTACGGTGGTGTCCTGCGTTGATGCGTGAGTACACACGTGAGTGCCTTTGTGTGTGTGCCTACGTGTCTGTGTGTGTGTCTACGTGTCTGTGTGTGTGTCTGCGTGTTTCTGTGTGTGTGTGTTTACAGTGGTGTCCTGCGTTGATGCGTGTGTACAGACATGGGTGCCTTTGTGTGTGTGCTTATGTGTTTGTCTACGTGTCTGTGTGTGTTTACGTGTCTGTGTGTGTGTCTACGTGTCTGTGTGTGTGTCTACGTGTCTGTGTGGGTGTTTACGGTGGTGTCCTGCGTTGATGCGTGAGTACACACGTGAGTGCCTTTGTGTGTGTGCTTATGTGTTTGTCTACGTGTCTGTGTGTGTGTGTGTGTGTGTGGTGTCAACGCATGTGTGTGTTTGCAGGAGGGTGGGACCAAGAGGAATGTATGCTGAGTATGCAGAGCAATGTATGCTGAGTATGCAGAGCAATGTATGCTGAGTATGCAGAGCAATGTATGCTGTGTGCAGAGCGATGTATGCTGAGTATAGCAGAGCAATGTATGCTGAGTATGCAGAGCAATGTATGCTGAGTATGCAGAACATGTCACAGGCAATGGCAAGGAATAAGGTGTGTACTTATGCCAGTAGTAAGGCACGCATATGTAGCGTAGAGTGTGAGTGCGCAATGTTATAAAGTGCAAAGTGTATACATATGCCAGCAATAAGGCATACTTATGCAATGTAGGGTGTAATTGTTTAATGTAATAAAGTGCAAGTACGTAGCGTAGGTGTATATATATATATATATGCAATGTGTACATAAGATACACATAAACCAACAGGAAAACACTCATTTTCATTACAGGGACAAAGGTTGAATCACGAGCCTCATCAGCTACAGAGAATAGTCTTATCGACAGGAAATGGCTTACTTCATTTAATATAGTGATGGAGAGGAAGAAGCTACTCTGGGGTACAAGGGGTGCGTATACAGATAATGAGGAAGTGGTTTACTCGGTTTGAGGGGTGAACATAAACTGACAAAGAGAAAGTGGCTTGCTCGGTTTGAGGGGCAAACATCAACTGATGAAGAGCAAGTGGCTTGCTCGGTTCGAGGGGTGAACATAAACTGGTAAACAGGAAGTAGCTTACTCCGTACGAGGGGTGAACATAAACTGACGAAGAGAAATGGTTCACTCGGTGCAAGGGGTGGAAATGAACTGACAAAAAGAAAGTGGCTTACTCAAAACGAGGTGTGAATTAACTGATGAATAGGATGCGGCTTACTTTGTGTGCGAGGAGACTGGGATTGGTCTAGCGAGGCTGCCACTGCCGCTGTGGCGGTGAGGCTGCTGAAGGGCGACCCCTTCCCGCTGCCCCTTCTGTTCAAGCCGTCTAAACATGACTGTGTCTTCCTGTGTGATGTTGTGTGTGCATGTACTTGTGTTTGTGCGTGCTTGTGTGCATGTGTACTTGTGTTTGTGCGCGATTGTGTGTTTGTGTGTGTACTTGTGTTTGTGCGCAATTGTGCGTGTGTGTACTTGTGTTTGTGCACGATTGTGTGTGTATGTGGACTTGTGTTTGTGCGTGATTGTGTGTGAATGTGTATGATTGTGTGTGAATGTGTGCTTGTGTTTGTGCGCAATTGTGTGTATGTGCAATTGTGTTTTTGTGTGCGTGTGCGCTCGTGCGTGTGCATGTGAGTGTGAGTGTGTGTGTTGTGCGTCACCGCCAAGCAATGCATCCGTTGTCCAAAATACACAGCTTAGGGCCTGTCCTACAAGCAGTTCTGTTTTGTTCCTACAAACAGAGCCGCTTCGACTTCAGGCAAACTTTGCCAGCGCAGTGCGAAAAAAGGCACGATCCAACTTAAAGAAAGCACCAGCATTGCTGAAAAACTACCGCTTTAGCTCCAAATTTGTGTTTGGCCAACCCTGTGCGCGCTAAACAGAAACACTGCCGAGGTAGCGCAATTATGAAGCCTAGGGTGACTTTAACCAAACACTGCCAGCTTTGCGCAAAAAAGAAACACTCCAGATCCAGGAAAGTAGGAATGCAATTCTAGGCCAAGCAGAAGAAGCATTATATCTTTAAGCAAACACTACCCACATCGTGCAAAGCGTAAACCTGCCAAAGCACCAACACGATCTGCACCCCCGTCTTTGCAGCAACACACACAGGCTCTCCATAGATCATGATCGATTCCTCGTCATACACACTTGTTCCTACACAGCGGCTTGGTCCCGCAGTCCAGCACTCACCCTCATAGTCTGCATCCATCTACAAAACATTGCACATGTGTCAGATATAGTTTCAATTTTCGACACTGGTTGATTTTATTTCACCAGCCAATTGCCATCAGCCAGAGACTCGGGCTGTAGGCCATCCTTGTAAACCTTGTAACCCTTGTAATATTTTGGCAGGTAAAGCAATTTAATTGAAAGGCAGACAGCCGAACCAACCTCCGCATCACAAACATATTGAATTTAGGGAACCCTTGTTTCACGCGCCTCGCTCACTCAAACCTGACGTTTGAGCAGCCTGAAAGAAAGATTGAACTCAGGGAACCCTAGATTCATGTGCCCCGCTCACTCAAACCTGACCTTTGCACAAACTGCAAGACAGATAAAACCCAGGGAACCTAACCTTTGAGCAAACTGGAAGACAGACCGAACCCAGGGAGCCTGACCTTCGAACAAACTGAAAGACAGATTGAACTCAGAAAAAAACCCTTGTTTCAAGCGACTTGCTCATCCAAACCTCACCTTTGAGCAGCCTGGTCCAAGAGTGCTGCCGCTCTCCTGCTGCTGCTGCTGCTGCCAAAGCTGCTGCATACGTTTGTGTTCCCACTACGGACAGCGATGACGTCCTGTTCCGCCCCACTCCCATCTTGCGCGTTCCCACCAGCACCACAAACAATGGCGCTAGGCGCTCCACTCTCTGTCAAATTGTCCGTGCTCCACCTCTGAGACCCCTCCCCACTTTGTCCAACCTCGGTCCATTCAACCCTGAAGGGTTGTGCGTGCATGTATGGACCATGTGTGTATGCTTTTTGTGCTTGTGTGTGTGTGCGTGTGTGTGTGCGTATACAAGTGTATGTGCATCTGGCTTATACAGTTGCATGTACACATGTGTGTGTAAGTACATATTACAAACTTGGCCCTTTTTATTTACCAACCGCCTGACGTAATAGACATGCAGATGTTGGGACACGCTTTTTACGATCACACTTAATATATTATGTTCGCTTGTAAGAAAAATAATCCCTCTTGACACTAACATCAGCAGAAGCAGCTACAGAGGCTCACACCGTGAAACCTCGTTGCACCAATGTGAAATTGTTGCGTCATAAAAATAACAATTTTTATGCGAGAACTCGCAGATCTTGCACCTCCTGTCGCATTCAAAGACAATCTAAGATAGGTGTGTTTGCACATCTGAACAGCCGACAGCAGCAGGACCGGCAGCTACAAGCCAGCAAACACAACAGGAGCCACATAAACGACAGGGAGGGACTTTTTTGCAGATCAAAGATTGAACGCAAGATCAGCTAGATATGACAATACTTGACATAATGATTAAAACAGCATTCAAACATATAGATCTTTGCGATAAGCCGATCATACCGTACTCATCCCGCACCCCGTACTTCAGTATACTTCCTTGAGTCAAACGTACCTCCACCCCAAAGACGATTATTAGGACGGCTAGATAATAAATGCTGTCATATACATGAAGATAACAACACTTATGAGTTCAGTGTGAAACACCTGAACTCAGGTTCTTGTAGTGTAGCATAAAGTGAGATGTCCTCACTTTCTGGTTTTCTCCGGTTTCTGCTTCCCTTCTCCATTCTTTTTATTCCTTGGAGAACACAGCTCTCTCATTAGCATACTTCCCCCCTCCCTCCCTCACCTCTTTTCTATATTTTAGTCTTTAGTTTTCTCGCGTTTCTCCGGTTTCTCTGAGTTGTTGTGTTCACTTTGGTAATAACGACAGAGCCCTATGCATCTCACGATGCAAGCGAAATATAACTGACATTGTAGTTAAACTTACCAATTGAGCATTGTTGCCAGCAATCCAGTTTGCTTGGGCTTTCTGAACATAATATATACAATATTTATACCCACCTGCGGGAGGCAGCAATATATACACTATACACACCACCCACCTGCGGGAGCCAGCTATATATACAATATATACAGCACCCACCTGTAGGAGGCAGCAATATATACCATTTATGCACCACCCACCTGTAGGAGGCAGCAATATATACCATTTATGCACCACCCACCTGCGGGAGCCAGGAAGCTTTGCATGGCCATCTTCTTCGTCCTGGTCATTAAGTAGAGGTGCTGACTGCTGCTGAAGCTGCGCGTATGTGGCTCCACTGATCTGAACGGCATTCGTCATGCCCATGGACTCCATTCTGGAGGCTACGTTCACCGTGTCTCCCACCTGGGCAGAAAAGCAATGGAGCTCATGTCAGATAAGGCATAAGCCACGGCTTCAACAGGCTTGGATGGTATCTAGCTGCATGAACGTGGCCCCACTGATGTGGTCGGCGTTCACCATATACATAATGAAGTCCATTTTGGAGAACATCATCATTGTGTCTTTTCAGGTAGAACGGAGAAAGCAGTGTTTAGCCATTGGGTGAGACGTTACTTCATAGCAACACACCTTTGTCTCATCGTGAACACAAACTGGTCATCACACATTGGGTGAGACGTTACTTCATTGCAACACACCTTTGATTCATTGTAAACACAAACTGGTCATCAAATATTGGGTGAGACGTTACTTCATAGCAATACCTTTGAGTCATCGTGAACACAAAATGGTCATCACACATTGGGTGAGACGTAACTTCACAGCAACACACCTTTGATTCATCGTGAACACAAAATGGTCATCACATTTGGGTGAGACGTTACTTCATAGCAACACACCTTTGATTCTTCGTGAACACAAAATGGTCATCACACATTGGGTGAGAGGTTAATTCATAGCAAAACACATTTGATTCATCATGAACACAAATTGGTCATCACATATTGGGTGAGACGTTACTTCACAGCAACACAATTTTGACTCATCATGACCTCAAAATGGTCACCATAAGTCATCCGTGAGGCCAAATTGTTTGTGCGCTACAACAAATACGCAGCAACACAGACCGTGGAGGCCAGTGAGGTTTGTGTGGATGCGGGCTGAGGTGAGACAGCATGCCTGCAGTACGGACAGGGCTGTGCTATCATTAGTGTCCGTGGAGGTCGTATGCAAGGCAAGGCAGTGCTTCTGCATCAGCAGGAGTTGCCAAAATCCAGCGGAGGTCATGAGATTCAATGGGATGCACAATTACTAGATCCGAGGAAAAGGCCTAAACCCTTCTCCGGCAATCTCCATCCGCTATATCCCAAGGACACACATACACACACACGCACACCAGTATGAGCTTCATCATATGCATCCCAAGGACACACACACACATACGCACCAGCAAGAGCTTCATCCTATGCATTCCAAGGACACACACACCAGTATGAGCTTCATCATAGGCAACCCAAACACACACACACACACACACCAGTGTGAACTTCATCCTGTGCATACCAAGGACGCCAGACATGAGTGGCCCTGTGTGAATGCCCACACGAATTCCCAGAGTTGTCCCTGCATTCACAGTTTGTGTGCAGCAAAGTCAGATGGACAAGAGCATGGCCAGCCACGAGTGATCCTATCAGCACAGATCTGGCCAGCCACGAGTGATCCTATCAGTACAGATCTGGCCAGCCACAAGTGATCCTATAAGCATAGATCTGGCCAGCCACGAGTGATCCTATCAGCACAGATCTGACCAGCCACAAGTGATCCTACAAGCAAGGTCCTGTCCAGCCACAAGTGATCCTATCAGCACAGATCTGTCCAGCCACGAGTGATCCTATAAGCACAGACCTGGCCAGCCACGAGTGATCCTATCAGCACAGATCTGGCCAGCCACAAGTGATCCTATAAGCACAGATCTGGCCAACTACAGGTTATCCAACATCATTCCGTGCAGGTACCGTTTTTGTCTGCTACGGGAAAGGTGTTTTACTATACTCGGTACCAAATGCGTTGCTTTCTTTTCCTGAATTTATTACAGCAATGGTACAGCATGCACACATTATCTGTTTCCAGTTTGAGTCAAACAAGTACGACACTGCACAAAATTAAATCCTGCACGTCTAACACACACACACCCATACCCATCTAATGGCGTGAACTTGCCACTCATAAGTATTAACATTCATACACATGCTTCACCATTGCAGGTGTGATAGGGCTGACCAAACGTGCACTCGCACATAGTTTCATAAACGCCCAAGCTTGCTCACACATGCATACACACAATTGCACACAGGCAAAAACACACACAAGCTTGCATGCAAGTAAACTCATGCACCGAACTCACGCACGCACACACACACACACTCACTCACTCACTCACTCACACATCAACGTACCTAAAGGCGTGATGGTATTGGCCGCCTCGCGGATGATGTGCTCAGCAAACGTGACCATGACCTCCGCGTGGTTGGGCAGGGGTTGAACCAGATTGGTAGCGCAGAAGTAGCCTAGCAATCAAAAGCATGAACAGGAGCAGGTTGGTCAAGCAGGGGTTGAACCAGATTGGTAGCGCAGAAGTAGCCTAGCAATCAAAAGCATGAACAGGAGCAGGTTGGTCGGGCAGGGGCTGGTCCATCGGGGTTGCACATGAAATGGTGTAGCAATGACAAAGCACAGATATAGAACAGTGGCTCCTTTCACTTAATTATTGTGGAGAGTGATTTTTACTGCCTGCGTAGTTTTCTTTTTCATATAATACATGATTTATTTTTCATATAAAAAAGGAGCAGGTTGGGTACACGTATGCAGATCACACTTTCTACAGTTAAAGGCGGCACGCACATACTCAAACTTGCACACCAATACGCACAATCAATGCATGATAATAACATTGTAGGTACGGCTGGAAAGTGGAACAACACGTAAGCGTGGCAGTGGAACAACATGTAAGCGCAGCAGTGGAACAACACGTTAGCGCAGCAGTGGAATAACACTGAAGCGCAGCAGTGGAACAACACGTAAGCGCAGCAGTGGAACAACACGTAAGCGCAGCAGTGGAACAACACGTAAGCGCAGCAGTGGAACAATACGTAAGCGCAGCAGTGGAACAACACGTAAGCGCAGCAGTGGAACAACACGTAAGCGCAGCAGTGGAAGTGATTGCATTGTGCACATGGAGATCACTAAAAACGAAATAGCCTGCTTGCTATCTGTAAACTACAGTGCTTGCACAGTGCACATTTGGATGAAAAGCAAAGCACACAAGCCTGCTTGCGATCCGTGAACCATACAGTGGTTGGACAGTACACGCTTTGACAAGCCTGCTTGCGATCTGTTAACTATTCAGTGGTTGCACAGTACACATTTTGATCTGTGAACTATACAGTGGTTGCATAGCACACATTTTGAAGGTTTGAATTGCACACCACGTCACACAAACACAAAAGTGGCGACAAACTCAGTCACGCCGCCATTTCTTGTCAATACATTCACTGATTAATCACACTTCATTTCCTGCGTCTGAGTGCATCGCGACTCCCTTGATAATTGATTTGTCACCACTCCTTTCTCATGCAGTCACTCGAGATATTACAACTCTGGCATCAAATAAACTCACTATCTCCTATAGTGTCGACCGTGTAGATCTGCATCCTGGCAGCCAGCTCGTCAAACTTGTTGTACAGGTCTCCTAGCAGCATCATGACCTGGGGCCACAGGGTGAGGTGTGTGTGTGTGTGTGTGTGTGTGTGTGTGTGTGTGTGTGTGTGTGTGATTGTGTGTGTGTGTGTGTGTGTGTGTGTGTGTGCGTGTGTGCGTGCGCGCGCACGTGTGTGTGTGTGCATGTGGGTGTGCACAAGCTGCAGCAGGGAATAGGTGTAAATGCAAGACCATTCAGCACTGCCACCTAACCTGCAGACTAGGGGGGAAAGACAAACAAAGAGGAAGACCAGGCTCTCAATGCACACCACACCACAGCACGAGGATCTCATTGCACACCACACCACACCACACCACGCGGCTCTCATTGCACACTACAACAGACCACGAGGATCTCACTCTACACCACACCACACCATGAGGCTCTCATTGCACACCACGAGGAAGGCCACGCTCTAATTGCTTAAGTTTGCACACACACTGGCACTAGTTTGCTCAACATGACTCTGGCACAATCTTGCTAAACTTCACACACGCACACAAACACACACACACACACACATACACACACACACACAAACACACACACACACACGCACTCACACTCACACACCAGCACTAGCCAATATGTGCATGCATCAATGTCCTAAGAAATCCCTGTTATAGGTACACAACAGGAAAAGGTTTGATTATTTAACTTCACTCACACACGTTGAAGCTATACAGTGCATCCAGAGTGTGTGCGTGTGTGTGTGCGTGTGTGTCCTTTCCAGACCGCTCACACACAGTCAAGCTGCACAGTACGTCAGTTTCCAGTTCCTAAACCCTATAACCCAAACCACTTGAACACAGTCAAACTACACAGTGCTCCAGTCTCATACTCACTCACACGGTGCTCCAGTCTCATATTCACTCACACGGTGCTCCAGTCTCATACGCACTCACACCTTGCTCCAGTCTCATACGCACTCACACGGTGCTCCAGTCTCACATTCACTCACACGGTGCTCCAGTCTCATATTCACTCACACAATGCTCCAGTCTCACATTCACTCACACGGTGCTCCAGTCTCATGATGCTCCAGTCTCATATTCACTCACACGGTGCTCCAGTCACACAGTGCTCCAGTCACACACACACACACACAAGCTACACGGTGCGTCAGTTTTCCAACCACTTGCACATGATAAAGCTACACGGTGCTCCAGTCTCACACACACACGCACACACACACAAGCTGCACGGTGCGTCAGTTTCCAACCACTTGCACATAATAAAGCTACACGGTGCTTCAGTCTCAAGATTAATTCACACACACTCAAGCTACACAGTGCGTCAGTTTCCATATCACTTGCACACGGTCGAGCCGCACCGTGCGCATCTATGAATAATCCAGTGAGAGAGCCACTTTGCATTTGAGTACGATGACATTTGGTCATTTGTGAAGGAATGCAGATGCGTGTTAATTTGTGTGACATTAAGTTGCAACAACCAACCCAGCGCATGCGATTCAGCTAGCAATGTACTGTTGGCATTCTACTGGTCAGTAGATTCTAGCGTTCTGGGGGTGACAGCGTGGCTTTGCTGTGGGTACACTGTCTGTCGTTACGAAAACGCATGAGGTGTTGCGAAGCACGTTTCAGAGGCAGCGAGACGGACACCTTCCAGCAACTCAAAATGTGATCAAAGGGCAAGTTTCATTATAGAAGCTTGTCATATGCCTTGTACCATTGTCGGCTGTCATTTACTTTTATTTCTAGCCCACTCAAAATGTGATCAGAGGGGGACAGCGTACCCACAGCAAAGCCACGCTGTCACCCCCAGAACGCTAGAATCTACTGACCAGTAGAATGCCAATAGTAAACTGCTAACATCTACTGACCAGTTGCTAACATCTACTGACCAGTAAAATGCCAATAGTAAATTGCTAACATGTTACTCACATGCGCTGGGTTGGTTGTTGCAACTTAATGTCACACAAATTATCGGAGGGGGACTCCTCCTCCACCAAAGAGCTAGGTGCTGTGTATGCCCATGGTGCTAGCGCACGTTCAATGCGCGAGTAACATGTGTTTAATGCGCGAGTAACATGTGTTCAATGTGCGAGTAACATGTGTTCATGCGCGAGTAACATGTGTTCAATGCGCGAGTAACATGTGTTTAATGCGAGAGCAACATGTGTTCAATGCGCGAGAAACATGTGTTCAATGCGCGAGTAACATGTTCAATGCGCAAGTAACATGTGTTCAATGCGCGAGTAACATGTGTAGGGCTGGCCAGAACCGTATTTAGGTATACGTATTTATACACCGTATATTTGATGGTTTCCAAGCCAAAAATACCGTATGTACACCGTATATATATGGTTCTGGCCAACCCTAAACATGTGTTTGACATCTTAGCATGTGCTAGACATTGAGTATCATGTGCTACACATAAAGTTAGCTGTACTCCTAGGAGCAGTACGTAAATAAGTGCCACAACCGCTGGTGCTATTTGGAAGGGATATGGTCGTTTCTTATTTACAAAATATTATAATTTAAAAAGGAATATACCTGGGACGGACGTAGCTGCTCGGAAAGGCTCGTGAAGCTGACAATGTCCGCAAACAGGACGGTCACCATTGCGTGTTTTTCTGTAAGAAGAGGGCACGTGTGTTTAGGAACGTTTCTTTACGTGTGTGTACGTGTGTGTGTGTGTGTGTGCGCATGTGTGTGTGTGTGTGCATGCGTGTGTGTATGTGTGTGTGCATGTGTGCATGTGTGTGTGCGTGCATGTGTGTGCATTTGTGTGAGTGTGTGTTTGTGTGTGTGTGTGTTTACACATGTGTGTAAACACATGTACCGTCCAGTAACAGGACGTGTGTGCATGCGTGTATACACGCGGGAATGTGCATTTGTGCGCATGCAATTAAGCATGAGTCTATGTGTATAATCGCTTGGGTATGCTTATTCATGTGTAAACATGATGAGCAAGACTCACCTGCATGTGATGCGTCAATGTGTGTTAGTGCTTGAGTATGCGTACACATGCACAACATGCACAAATATGTGTGGGGCAAGGCTCACCTGCATATGACGTGTGGTGGTCTGAGCACGTCATGCTACTGTCCAGTTGCGCGCTAGACTGACGGCTCTCACTGCGTGCATGCGTGTGTGTTTGTGTGTGTGTGTGTGTGTGTGTGTGTGTGTGTGTGTGTGTGTGTGTGTGTGTGTGTGTGTGTGTGTGTGTGTGTGAGTAAATGTGTGCGTGCATGTGTGTGCGCATTTGTTGTTGCGTGTGCTTACGGTTGTGTGTGTTTATGTGTGTCTGTATTTCTGTTTGCCGCGAATTACCTGTGTATGTCGGAAGCTGCAATTACCTCTATGTAAGAGGGCAATTAAGAAGGATTAAGAAGTAAACAAATTTGCAGGCGGCAAACAAATATCACCAAAACAAATGACAAGCAAGCAAGCACAAAAACAACGAAACGCGTGCTGTAGATTTCCTCGACCGCGTTATTAAGAAAGGCAGCGATTAATATAGATCAGATACGTTGCAGGGTGATGCGCTGTTGGTTGTTTAATTATTCGACTTATGTGATATCAGAAAGTGGTGTGTCTTATCATTTGAGTTTGAAGCACGTGGGGTGTCGTAAAACGTGCCCAGCAGCAAAAACACTTTGCAAGGGCATTCCTGACCTGAAAATAAGTCAAAAGCAGCCTAAAATGGGCACAGCCACATATTTTTGGGTAACTGTGGGGCTAGTTTTGGGTAGCTGTAACGCCGGACCCCCACAAACTACCACCAAGCTGAAGGTAGTCATCATGCCAAGACCGGAAAGAAAAGAGTATTATCTAATTGCTAGCCAAACACGTGCTGCACACACACACAAGCATACACACTCGCTCACATAAACACGCACGTGCACGTGCAACAACACAGGCACACTCGCTCACATACACACACGCACACACACACACACGCACACACACACATGCGCACACACACACACACACACACGCGCACACACACACACACACCAACTCAAGACATCATATCATCAGCACCTTTCAGCAACCAAATTTGGGTCTGGTCCCACAGGGGTGAGGGGCCTCAGTTGGTTGGCTTGGCTGTTGACCCACCGCCGGTACCGAAGGGTACTCCCACTCCGGTTTTCAACGCCGTAATTGTCGTCGTTGTTGTTGTTGCTGCTGTTGTTGTTGCTGTTGTTGTTGCTGTTGCTGCTGCTGTTGTTGTTGTTGTTATTGCTGTTGTTGTTGTTGTTGTTGTTGTTGTTGTTGTTGTTGTTGTTGTTGTTGTTGTTGTTGTTGTTGCCGCTATTTTTGCTGTTGTTGTTGCTGTTGTTGTTGTTGTTGTTGATGTTGCCGGTGGTGGAGGCAGATTTGGAGTCTGGTCTGAGCTGCTGAGTTTGAGAGGCCTCTGTAGAGCTGGCCACATTCGGCGTGTCTGCATTTGTATGGAGAAGACAGATACGATCTAAGTTGTGGCCCCATGTAGCTTGCAGCAAAGAAGCTTGTTGTCGGAGCTGGAAGTACAAAAGGTAAAAGCTTTGGTGAGGGAGTTTTACGGTACCCGGTACCAAAGTGGCTCCTTTCCCACATTTACTGTGAGGAGTGGTATATCAATGCCTGCATAGTTCCTCTTTGACAAACAGGTGTGTGTGTGTGTGTGTATATAAGTGTATGTGTGTGTGCGTGTGCGTGTGCGTGTGTGTGTGTGTGTGTGTGTGTGTGTGTGTGTGTGTGCGTGCGTGCGTGCGTTTGCGTGCGTGCGTGCGTGCGTGTGTGTGTATGTGTGTGTGTGTGTGTGTGTGTGTGTGTGTGTGTGTGTGTGTGTGTGTGCGTGTGTGTGTGCGCGTGTGACAATTGGAAGGATAAACAGCATAGCAACAACAACGGGCCTCTTTAAGCACCTGCTTGCTGATGGGAAAAGGCACAGTACACAATGCATCTTATCACATAATATACTGCACCTTAGGGGTAGCACCTCGCATAAAGATCGTTTTTTGCCCGGTGGGGGGTGACCGCACCAAATGTTTACATATACCGTACCTTAACGTACTCACCTGGGTAAATAACGTTTTCTTGGCGTGATGGTATCATAATATATATATATTCATTCAGAGGCGCCGGGGTTTCCGGGGTTTGGCAAAAATAAAGTTTGGTGTGCGGCTGAACAACGATGAGCGGAACAGCGATGAGCATCAAGGCAGCTCAGAAGTTGACAGTTGCGCAGGTGGGGCAGCTCATGCAGACTCGGTCACTCACCAAGGCCCACACCCAAGCTGCACCATCAGCAAACGCAAGCACAAGCACAAGCAAAGCTCGCAGCGGCATCAGCAGCAGTAGCAAGCAAAGCACAGCACAAAGCACAAAGCAAAGCAAAGCACAGCGGCAAAGCACAGCACAAAGCGCAAAGCACAAGCGCAAAGCACAGCGCAAAGCACAGCAAAAAGCACAAGCAAAGCTCACAGCGGCGTCAGCAGCAGTAGCAACAGCAACAGCAGCAGTAGTGAGGAAAGCGCGGACAGCACCAGCAATAGTGGTAGCAAACACAGCAAGAGCGACAGCAACAGCAACAGCAACAGCAACAGCAACAGCGGTAGCAACAGCAACAGCAACAGCAGCAACAGCGGTAGCAACAGCAACAGCAGCAGCAACAGCAACAGCAACAGCAACAGCACCAGCAATAGTGGCTAGAGGAGGAGGGAGCAGAAGGGGGGGGGGGGCTGCGAGGAAATTATTGGGAAGGACTTAATATCAACATTAATTAGTGCCAAGACATAAACAATGTTACGTCTCCTAGATGTCGTTTTGGACCAAGTTTTGACCCATTGATTTCATCATTCAAGCCATTCTCAAGGGAAGCTAAATTGTCCCTCACTGACGCGCACATACATGTGCAGGCACAAGCACACCAACACACATGCACACGCACAAATGCGCATGTGCACGCATACACACACACACCTGTACAGGCACTGGCTGGGCTAAATGCCTACCAGGGTTGGTGCATGCAGGGCTAAAATATTTATTTACAGGGTCCGGGGTTTCCCGGGGTTACCTTAAATATTTCTGACATTTGGGCACCGGGGTGAGTACGGTAAGGCACGGTATATTTATTTAATTCCTGCGGGCTTGTGCGGAGCTGGTGAAAAATACCCTTTTGGGGTCGCTACGCACGCTGTATCTTATCACATGAACAAGACAAAATTGCAACAAAATTGAGTGCTTCTTCATGCAGCACCCCACCAGTAAGCTGAAAGTATCGAACCATTACTTGTGTATCAAACCATTACTTGTGTGGGGTCTAACCATACATTACTTGTGTATCAAACCATTACTTGTGTGGGGTCCAACCATATATTACTTGTGTATCAAACCATTACTTGTGTGTCAAACCATTACTTGTGTGGGGTCCAACCATACATTTCTTGTGTATCAAACCATTACTTGTGTGGGGTTTAACCATACATTACATGTGTATCAAACCATTATTTGTGTGGGGTACAAGCATACATTTCTTGTGTATCAAACCATTACTTGTGTGGGGTCCAACCATACATTACTTGCGTATTAAACCATTACTTGTGTATCAAACCATTAATTATGTGGGGTCAAACCATTACTTGTGTGGGGTCAAACCATTACTTGTGTGGGGTCAAACCATACCATGAATCTCAGCACTGGACCAGTACGCATGTGGGGCGCCCACCCTAGAGACGAAGGTGTTGAAAACAAACCCACCACTCTTGAACCATACACCCAACCATCTTCTCTGGATCTCAACATATTGTATGTGTCTGACGCAATTTATGTCCTCCCAATCATCGCAAGTTCAGCTGCAATTAATGGATATTATTTCCAACACTGCTGGGCATGTGATGCTGACAGACGAATTCTTATGAGGCATGCATAATACTATTTACAAAGAAGATGTTCTCAAGCTAGTACTAAAATGCAACACAGCACACACACACATCACACACACCCACGAATATACACGTACACACACACACACACAAGCACTCACACAGGTACACACGTATACGCACATGTTATGCACAAACACACAGACACACACACACACTCACACACACACACCTGTGGTATGGCCGGTGAGAATGGTGCTATGATGCTGCCGGGACGCCGACAACGACAATCGTTTTGTTACTCTTTCTGGCCTGCAATGTTGGATGTAAGATGCAGGACCATACTTGTATACGAGGGGATGACTGCACAAGACAAGAAAACACACATGCATACAGAGACACACACATACCCACCCGCCCACAAACACACAACCACACATGCATACAGAGACACATACCCACCCACCCACCCGCCCACAAACACACAACCACACATGCATACAGAGACACATACCCACCCACCCACCCACCCACCCGCAAACACACAATCATCCACAAACACAACCACACATGCGCACACACTCCCCGCACAAAATCTCCCTTCCTCCCCCACATGTACACACGCGCGCACACACACACACACACACACACACACACACACACACACACACACACACACAAACACACAAACACACACACACATCCACGCACACACACACACACACACAAATCCACGCACACACACACACACACACACACATCTACGCACACACCTGTTGGCCATAGAGAAGGACACATGGGGCGTGCTTGATACTGATGTCTGAGGGGGACTGTGTGGAGGGCTACTGAGTTCATCATCTGTGCCCGCGCATCAAAAGTCACAGTGAGACATTGTCACTATTGACATTTCAAGTATCTGCAGAGAGGCTGCTCGTGCAGTCAGAGTTGCGCCCCCTGATTGCACGGCCAGCCCTAAGTCATCACAAACATTACAAGGTCAGCCCTAAGTCATCACAACCATTACAAGGTCATCACAACCATTACAAGGTCAGCCCTAAGTCATCACATCCATTACAAGGTCAGCATTCACAAGGTCATCACAACCATTACAACAAGGTCAGCATTACAAGGTCATCACAACCAATACAAGGTCAGCATTCACAAGGTCATCACAACCATTACAAGGTCAGCACAACCATTACAAGGTCAGCCCTATGTCATCACATCCATTACAAGGTCAGCATTCACAAGGTCATCACAACCATTACAACAAGGTCAGCATTCACAAGGTCATCACAACCATTACAAGGTCAGCACAACCATTACAAGGTCAGCCCTATGTCATCACAACCATCACAAGGTCAGCATTCACACTGTGGCATTTCCTGTTTTTTGTTCTCTCTGCCTCACTAGGTCTAACAATCTAACTACTAACAGCGGCGGCCTGTGGGAGTTTCAGAACCGAGCTCATTTTTTGGCAACGAGCAGGACGGCATGTGACTGTCCAATGGAAGGTGGAATTCAATGATGCAAGGCTCAATGTTTAGGGCCTGAGGTTGAGCAAAACACAACGACACTGGCGTGAGGTTGAGCAAAACACAACGACACTAGGCGTGAGGTTGAGCAACACACAACGACACTAGGTAAGAGGTTGAGCAAAACACAATGACACTAGGCGTGAGGTTGAGCAAAACACAACGACAATGGCGTGAGGTTGAGCTAAACACAACGACACTAGGCGTGAGGTTGAGCAAAACACAACGACTGTAATGTCTGTCCCTTGATCTGGAGGAGTTTTACGGTGCCGGCACCAAAGTGGCTCCTTTTTCTAAATCTGAAAGTTAATCTAGGGCACAGGGCACGCTACAGGCTGCCGCTTTGGTGAATAAGTGAGCTCCACTCACAGCATTAACAATCCTGTACTCACATCCTGTGCACAAGTGGGCACAAAACCCCCCACACCATTTTTACCTCCTGCACCCTCTTAGTTGTGATATATATAGTATATAGGATTGGCCAGAACCATACATATGCCATTTGTCCACGATCAATTCATGAGACCAAATTAAAAAATTCAAGTAAATCGTTTTCAGTTCGGAGAAAGATTATAGGAATACTTTTAAATTTTGTAAGGGGCACCTCGCCGGTGTGTTTTGTACCCCTGAGTGCCCAAAAAATACAAATACAAATGTATAATCACAATTTAAATTGCAGTTCGGAGAGGGCTCTGGGAACTATTTTAAGAATTGGTTTCTGGGCCAAATGTTTATTTTTATCTGAACTGATTGTGGACAAACGGAATACGATAACCATATACGATGGATATACGATGGATACATCGTAACCATGTAATATGATGGATATATATATATACGTTTACTTGCCGTGAATTCAGACTGTTCTGGCCAAATCTAGATACCTATATGTTTTAAGTGTCCTTTGCCCCTACCATCCTAGTAGTGTGAAGCTATAAATATCCTTTGCCAGTTAATGGGCAGTTGATGCTTACAACCTAGATTTTTCTTCTTCCACGTCGAGGTCCTTACTGAATTTTGACCCATTGACCCTCATCCACTCCTACTCTTGCTTATCTTTTGCCCAACGCCCCCGCAAACGCACACACGCTTACGTCAGGAAATGGTCCACAGCTGTGGAAGTACACTCTACGTCTGCCTTATTCAGCCTTATCCTTGGCTAGGTGAGTGAGCACCATTCATAAGCATTACCCTAACTAGCGCGCAAGCCCGTCCCAAAGCATATCTCACCTATGTATTGCTTGTGTTTCACAAATGACTCTTGTTTCACAAATGACTCTTGTTTCACAAATGACTCTTGTTTCACAAATGACTCGTGTTTCACAAATGACTCTTGTTTCACAAATGAGTAGGCACGGCATGTGCACTGCAGGGTGTAATTTTCAGCCGTTTCCTTGTACTTTTCAAACCATTAAAACACACAGACAGACACACACACCTGTTACGTCTGTAGCTCGTGTCTCACAAATGAGTAGGCGCGGCATGTGGACTGCAGGGTGTTGTTCTCAGCCGTTTCCTTGTACTTTTAAAACCATAAAAACACACACAGACAGACACACACACACACCTGTTACGTCTGTTCATTGCTCGTGCCTCACAAATGAGTAGCCACGGCATGTGCACTGCAGGGTGTTGTTCTCAGCCGTTTCCTTGTACTTTTAAAACCATAAAAACACACACCTGTTACGTCTGTTCATTGCTCGTGTCTCACAAATGAGTAGCCACGGCATGTGGACTGCAGGGTGTAACCCCCAGCTATTTTCTTGTACTCTTCAAACCATAACAACACACACCTGCTACGTCTGTTCATTGCTCGTGCCTCACAAATGAGTAGCCACGGCACGTGGACTGCAGGGTGTAACCCTCAGCTATCTCTTGTATTCTTTACACACCAATTCACACACCCATCTTGTTTTGCTCGCAGCACTTTCTGCCACATGCCCACGTGCACAACACATGCCTCTGCACAAAGAAAATGCGGAGCCTTCCCACAAAGCAATGCAACCCATTCCAGCGCACACCACGCTCTGCTACACACCGATCTCGTAGCAATGCAACCCATTCCAGCGCACGTCACGCTTGGCCTACACAACAGTCTCATGGCAATGCAACCCAATCCAGCGCACACCACGTCTGCTACACACCGATCTCGTAGCAATGCAACCCATTCCAGCGCACGTCACGCTTGGCCTACACAGTCTCATGGCAATGCAAATCATTCGAGCGCACACCACCATCTGCTAAACACACACCAATCCCGTAGCAATGCAACCCATTCCAGCGCACGTCACGCTTGGCCTACACAACAGTTTCATGGCAATGCAAATCATTCGAGCGCACACCACCATCTGCTAAACACACACCAATCTCGTAGCAGCGCACACCACCATCTGCTCAACACACACCAATCTCGTAGCAATGCAACCCATTCCAGCGCACATCACGCTTGGCCTACACAACAGTCTCATGGCAATGCAACCCAATCCAGCGCACACCAGCATCTGCTACACACCGATCTCGTAGCAATGCAATTCAATCCAGTGCACACAATGCAACTCAATCCAACGCACACCACGCTCTGCTACACACCGATCTCGTAGCAATGCAATTCAATCCAGCGCACACAATGCAAATCATTCCAGCACACACCACGCTCTGCTACACACCGATCTCGTAGCAATGCAATTCAATCCAGCGCACACAATACAACTCAATCCAGCGCACACAATGCAACCCAATCCAGCGCACACCACGTCTGCTACACACCGATCTTGTAGCAATGCAACCCATTCCAGCGCACGTCACGCTTGGCCTACACAACAGTCTCATGGCAATGCAAATTAATCGAGCGCATACCACCATCTGCTACACACACACCGATCTTGTAGCAATGCAATTTAATCCAGCGCACGCAATGCAACCCAATCCAGCGCACACAATGCAACCCAATCCAGCGCACACCACGCTCTGCTACACACCGATCTTGCAGCAATGCTACCCAATCAGCGCACGCCACGCTCTGGTACACACCTGTCGCATGATTTCGGTACCAAGGCAGTAACGACGTAAAGCGAGCAAGCAAGCTCCGCAAGCTGCTCACTCTGCTTTTGCCGCTGTCAGACTGTTGCATGCAGAGAGCTGTATCTGAGGCATCTTGGGCGTTTTTGCTGGTTCCCTTGGCCTCCATTTGACTGTCCAAGTGCGTGCACGTGTACGTGTGTGTGCGTGTGTGTGCGTATGTTTGTGTGTGTACGTGTGTGTGTGTACGCGTGTGTGTGTACGCGTGTGTGTGTGTGTGTTTGCGTGTGTGTGTGTGTGTGTGTGTGTGTGTGTGTGTGTGTGTGTGTGTGTGTGTGTGTGTGTGTTTGTGAATGTGTGTGTGTGTGCGCGCGCGCTGCACAGGCATGTGTGTGCATGCACATTTGTGTGTCAAACTAATTCAGGATGTCATACACAGAAAACCAACAAGTGAGTGACAAAAGAGTCACTTACCACTGATAGGACTGAAAAGCAAGAATTGCTACTTTTTGTTATAACACGCATCAAATCACGGCCTTTACTTGGTCCTATATTTCAGATTGTAATGCAGTCGTTAGGCAGTGGCAGAACACAAAGGTTGGTCTGTATATACCTATATATACATAGACTTTTACCTTGCAATCTTGGGAGGCAGCATGACGTGTAGAAGGTCGCGCACGGTGCTGCATTCCAAACATATGTGTGTGTGTGTGTGTGCGTGTGTGTGTGTGTGTGTTGTTGTGTGTGTCTCCGTTGTTGTCTGTTATCCATGTCCGTTATCTATGTCCGTATTTTTGTGTGTGCACGTGTGCACGTGTGCACGTATGCATTTTATGATTTTATGTGTGTGTACGCTAGATGGGCTCTGTGAATGCATATCGTAAGTGTATGTGTGCCTGATCACTCCAACTTTAAGTGCAAGAGCTGCAGCGTATAGAGTTCAGGAGGTGTTCCACACAAGCAATGAAGCTGCTCCCCACAGTATCAAAGGGATAACCTTTCAATGCCAGGAATAGCATTTCCACCCTTTTTCATTACGAGCATGCAGGCCAGATGTCCCCGAAAGAATATAAAAGATTGAGCATGAGCATGCAGGTCTAACGACCCTGTATTACTTCATGGATACCAGGAGTAGCTGATATTGCACAGCCCTCACAAAATCTGTTTCATTGACACATGTTTTGCACATGCAAAAATCTGTCACGTTGCATTTGCAACTCTGTTTGTCTGCAACTTGCAGCTGTGCTAGTAGCGGTACAAAAAGGCCACACTGAAATTGCAACAGACAGTGCCTCATCCCTCTTTTAGATTAGAAAACAGCTATCAAACCCAATGGCTGTACTCCACCACTTGCACAGGGAATTACTCAAGAACATCGTAACTTTGATCCAATTCTCACCTTCTACTATCACTTTCTACAAAGTGAAATCTCACTCTGGTATTACTTGCAATGAGGGTGCAGACCACCTAGCACACAAAGCAGCGATCAATCAAATTTCTGACGTTTCCCTCCCGCCAGCTACTGACCCCTTCTACGACCTGTTCTGGCTAAGCGTTCCAAACAAAGTTGGCTCCCATGCAGAAGAACTACGGGTTTTGACTAACCTGCAAGACAAACTAAAACATCACATGCTCGCCCACCATTACCTTGGTGAAGCCAACACTAACACAGATACACTGCTTTACAAGCTCTGGCAAAAATTGCATGATACGCCTCAGAGTGCAGCACAGCCCGAATCTCGCACAAGGCAAGCTACTGCAAAGCCCCTTGCGCATGCCCAATTCAGTAACAAGTTTTAGTCCATGCCAAATGTGACTTTTAAGGAACAGGAACAAGTCCTTAAGTACAGGATATTACAATACACACAGTCAAACACACCAAAAGATTTAGCCATATGACAGGTCCTGCCACCTGCCCTTTGCGCTCCACACATACTCCTTAGGTGCAACAACCAAACTCTGAAAAGAATGCATATAAACTGACACCACCACGCAGTTAGCCTTTGCTGTGAAGAGATCAGTAAAGGCAAGCTGGGCTCAGCAATTTTTACAATGGATGCTTGTAACAGTGAAAGTTATCTGACCTTAACATTGAACCACCCGATGACATTGAAAGAAACATCCCTGACTGAGTTTTCCCAACACAACAAAACCTTCCAACTAGACATCAAAGTCGTCCAGATGGCGTGTTAGTTATGCCCATTGAGGGAAGAGGCAGGCACTTAGATCCCAAACAGATTCCCACGAGGGACAAAGACGTACATCTTGTAGAATTCAAATTCTGCTCAGACATAAACCCGCAACAGACATTAGAAATAGCGCACATCCAACATCAACCTCTTATCCAGCGTCTACAAACAAGGAGCCTCCGAGCCATCTCTCGAAGAAATAACAAAGTCACTCTTCATGTCATACTTCTTGGAGTCGGGTGCACAATCTATAATCAGTACCATAACTCCTCTACTAAACTTGGGCATCCCCACGCACAAAGTGCACCAACTAGCTACTAAACTACACTGCCATGCAATAAAAAGCTTAAACAAGATCACAAAAACAAGACATATAATACACTTTAACAACAGCAACAGTGATAATGGGGGATCTGGAAGGGGGGGTACTAGTAGAGCGGCTGGCTTCAGGAGGGCTGGGCGCAGGCCGGATCGCATGGCTGACAACCCGCCGGATCCTCATTAGTCTCTGTTGTTTCTCTTTTTTGTCTTTTGGTGGGGCTCTGGCTAGTGCTAGCACTAGTTGAGAGCCTTTCCTTAATGCACGCTGGTGAATTCCAGTGTAGACTTTCACTTTTACTGTTTGTCTGACACTAATCCTGCCTGTGCAAAATCTGTATCTTTGACACAAATTTTGCACGTGCAAAATCTGTTTCTTTGCATTTGCAACCTCTGTTTGTCTGTCACTATTCCTGCCTGAGCAATCTCTGTTTCTTTGTCATGAGATCTGCACGTGCAATATATGCTTCTTTGCAATTGCAACCTCCGTTTGTCTGTCACTGATTCTGCCTGTTCAATCTCTGTTTCTTTGTCACTTTCCTTGCACGTACTGAGCCTCACTCCCCAATCTCATAATCTGGTAGCTTTACGGCATACACAGACACTTAGCTCTTTGGCGTATGCACACACACACTCAACTATATGGTGTAAACACACACCTAGCACCATGGCGCACACACACTTAGCTCTATGACGCGCGCACACACACACACACACACACACACACACACACAAGGCTCTATGGCGTAAACACACACTTATATATATGGCGCACACACACTGAGCTCTTTGGCGTGCACACATTTAGCTCTATGGCGTACACACATTTAGCTGTATGGTGTACGCGCGCACACATACAGCTGTACGCCTTACACACACTCATATCAAGATTTTCTATTGCTTACACACACTCAGCTCTAGACTATCTATGGTTTACAAACACTGCAAGGGTCATCTATGTACACGTAAACATACTTATCCCAAGATCGTCTATAACTCTGGCACACTCAAATTACAGCATTCCAAGAATTACCTGTACGCACGAGACTGAGCAATTCTGGCACACTCAAAGTACAGCATTCCAAGAATTACCTGTACGCACGAGACTGAGCAATTCTGGCACACTCAAAGTACAGCATTCCAAAAATTACCTGTACGCACGAGACTGAGCAATTCTGGCACACTCAAAGTACAGCATTCCAAGATTACCTGTACGCACGAGACTGAGCAATTCTGGCACATTCAAAGTACAGCATTCCAAGAATTACCTGTGCGCACGAGACTGAGAAATTCTGGCACACTCAAAGTACAGCATTCCAAGAATTACCTGTACGCACGAGACTGAGCAATTCTGGCACACTCAAAGTACAGCATTCCAAGAATTACCTGTACGCACGAGACTGAGCAATTCTGGCACACTCAAAGTACAGCATTCCAAGAATTACCTGAAAACACAAGACTGAGCAATTCTGGCACACTCGAACTACAGCATTCCAAGAATTACCTGTAGACACGAGACTGAGCAATACTGGCATACTCAAAGTACAGCATTCCAAGAATTACCTGTAAGCAAAGACTGAGCAACTCTGGCACACTCAAATTACAGCATTCCAAGAATCACCTGTAAGCACGAGACTGAGCAATTTCGGCACACTCAAATTACAGAATTCCAAAAATTACCTGTACGCACGAGACTGAGCAATTCTGGCACACTCAAAATACAGCATTCCAAGAATTACCTGTACGCACGAGACTGAGCAGCTGCTATGTTCTTCTGATGCAGTGTGTCAGAGCTACTCCAATACATGCCCATTAGGATGAACAGCATTTCCTGCAGCGTTTTGCAGGCAAAGGTGTGAGAAGATCGGCAAAGAGCATCTCCTGGTTCTTAAACACGTGTGTTGAAGATTGTAGACATTTTAATCCCTGAGTAGTTCTGTTATGTAGGAATAAGAAGTGCTCTTAAACGCAGCTAGTGTTGAAAGTTTGGATCTGACTTTTAGCAAAGCTTTTCTGGTGCCCTGCTAGCGCCCTTGCTTGCACGGTAATTAAGGACCATTTCAATTAGGTTGAAGTTTTCCAAAATAAATGGAATGCCTCAATTTGCAAAGGTAGACTACCAGAGGGGGCTAACGGAGAAAATGCCTGAAAATGTGCATTTTCGCATTCAGAAGGCAGCCACTCACAGCCACTTCATCCAATCGACACCATTTTAGTACCGAAGTGTAGCTGGCATTGAGAGCTACTCGAGCGTGTGCCCAGTTTTATGTGGGTCGCTTTGCGTGCTGAGATAGACTGGATTAAGCACACATGGTGCATTTATGCCCTAATGTGGTGATTTCCATGGGAACATGGCTCAAATCCTCTTAAAACACCAACCACTCAGCCGTTTTAGTTCATATTTGTTGCAATGATATTCTTTTCCAATAAGAATACTACACCATTAAAAATATTCCAGATTGGTGCAGTGGGTGAGTTGGTATGAACAATTTGTGGTAAAGAATGGCTTGCACGCCACAGCAAATTAAGCACACGCGCCAAAATTGGCAAGCTCCAAATTTCACATCTATGGACAGAGCAAGGATTCACATTTCACAATATGTAAATTTTGGAGCTTGCCAGTCATGGCGCCCATGCTCAATCCACATTTTAAAAACACCCTTTTTTTGGCTCAGTCAGCCCCCTCGGGTAGACTACGTGAATAGGGATGAAAGTAATCATCTTTTCTACCTGGATGAGGTGAATACATATGCTAAGACCAGCATATTTCTTTGCAGGTGTCAGCTTATTTAGGATACAATGTAATCTGTCAACTCAGATAAAAATCGGAGGTGGCACCGAATTCGAATTTGCTGTAATTAGAAACAAACCATGAAACCGTTATTTTACAAATAAAATGAAAGCGCACACAGCAGATTCAAACATGAGGCAGGATGATGGATTAATTAATCATTGATAATAGAAAAGACATACACACAAAGCACTGTGCGTGTGTGATAGCCATACGCACCAAGGAGGACAGAAAACTGCGTGGGAGGTGCCGAGTTTTATAGCGCGTGTCACAGCATATCCATAGAAACATGCAAAAATGCATCTTATGAGTCAGACAAGTGTGGGAGTGTCGCTAGCGACACTGAAAAATTGGCGAAGCCCATCACGCGTGCAACGTGTGTGTGTGTATGTGTGTGTGTATGTGTGTGTGTGTGTGTGTGTGCGTGTGTGTGCGCCTGTGTGTGTGCCTTGCTGCCCCACAGACACTGCAGTGTGCATGACGCTGTACTGGAGCATCCTTTGCTGATTCAGGTGTGAGGACATGCTGTTGCTGTTGTTCCCTGTCTGTTAAGAGGGCAGGTGCGAGCATGGTGCCCAATTGGCCCCCGTATGAACTTAACTTCAACACAAAGTGAGCGGCAAGCACCTGCACCGTGCGCTCCATGCCCCGCGAACAGTTTAAGCCAACATGGACCGACATTCTGAATCCCGTCCAAGCAAACTTCAGCGCATCATGAGCATTAGACTAAACAATAAGTGTATAGTCCATCGAAACTTGTTCTGCTTGCATGGTAAACCGTGAAAAATGCAGCCGGAACACAATCGAGGGCCCCTGACGCAGAATCCGCAGCCGGGGAAGTGTGCTGATGGATACTGCACCAGCAGGAGGTGGTCCGGGGGCCTGGCTGAGGAATTCTGGGCAGCTACCTGGGGCTTCCAAACATAAAATGTTGCTCGAAAACTTAACACATCGCACCCCAGGGTCCCAGAATTTATCTGCCCTGGTAAAGGTTTTGGTTAAAGGCCTATGTTGAGTCTCAGCCCAGGAGGTGCCGTGGATGGGCCTGGGGAGGAGGTCTGGACCTCCCACAAAAGAATGTTGCTCGACATCTTCACACACCGCACCCCAGGGTCCAAGAATTTATATTACAAGGTATAAAGTTTGGTTAGGAGCCTATGTTAAGTTTCAGCCTGTGGGGTGGCCTGGGTGAGCCTGCGGAGGCCTGTGTGAAGCGTGGTGGGAAGTAGACAACGCTAGGGGCTCACACCCCAACGAGGGGGACTTCACCAAAAAGGAAAGCTCGAAGGTACAACACATGTTATGGTAGTTATGATATGTGCTCAACACACGCACCAGGGTGGGGCTGCATGGGATTGTGCTGAGGATGGTGTAGTTGATGCAGCAAGATAGGAAGCCCAGCATAACAACAGACGCAGCTGCTGAGGCCATGCTTGCTTCCCCGAGCTCTTCTGGCACAGCTGTGACATGCAAGTGTGTGTGTGTGTGTGTGCACGTGTGCGCATGTGCGTGTACGAGTGCGCGTATGTGTGCATTTGTGTGTATGTGTGCGCGTGCGTGCGTGTGTGCATGCATGTGTGCGTGCATATGAGTGTGTGTGTGCGTGCGTGCGTGCGTGCGTGCGTGCGTGCCTTTGAGTGAGGGTGTGTGTATGTATATGCATGTGTGTGTGTCAGGGTGGACATTCATTCAAATATCTAACTAACACATCACGCGTCAGCTGTCTCTCTACCCATAAATTTACTCAAACTAATATTAAACTATGCACCTGCCTAAACAAATAATATGCCTAAACAAACACATCTGCATATACAAACACTGCCAAAACAAACACACCTGCCTAAAAAACACATGAATAATAGCATACAGACGTACTCAAACCACACAAACACCACACCACGACTCACTTGCATTACACACGAACACTCCCCTCCACCCTCTCCATTCCCATTACCTACACCCACACCCACACTTGCATGGAAAAGCACTATCATAAATTTCAGAGCAGTCCCCTCTTTGCTCTCAACAGCGCTCTATGACATAATGGCGCAATATATGCACAGGCACACCTTGGAGAAGCCTCCTCTCTGCCCACAAGAGCGCTCTATAATTGAGCAGGTTGCACTTTGGCATTGGCGCACCGTTTTTCCCCATGCATGCCCCTCCCCCTGAAGAACAAAGACACAGGTTGTGGAAATTGCGCAGCTGTATGAAAAGATACACTGCAGGCACTTGTCCAATGATTAACAAACAAAGACACAGGTTGTGGAAATGGAGCAGCTGTATGAAAAGAGACACTGCAGGCACTTGTCCAATGACTATCAAACAAAGACACAGGTAGTGGAAATGGAGCAGCTGTATGAAAAGAGACACTGCAGGCACTTGTCCAATGACTAACAAACAACGACACAGGTTGTGGAAATGGAGCAGCTGTATGAAAAGCGAAACTGCAGGCACTTGTCCAATGAACAACAAGCAAGGCAAGGGGGAGACAATGCAGATTATCTGTGCTCACAGACAGTGATTGGATGTGAAAGAAGTCTTATGTAGCAGAGTTTGCTTCGTATATGTCGTTGAACGTGTGATATTGCAGAAGCACAGTCAAATGTTTTATGTTTCAGTCTGATACATACAGTGCTGCAACATCTTTAAAGAAAAAGGCCCACAGGAGGAGCAAACACAGCTTGAGAGATAAGTAGGGTTGGCCAGAACCGTATATCTTATATATGCACCGTATTTGACCGTATATTTGGTGACTTCCCTGCCAAAAACACTGTATATACACCGTATATGTATGGATCTGACCGTACATGTAAGATCAGATGAGCCCTGTTTAAATTTATGAATTGAATGTTGACGAGGGGTGTGTGGCACTGCTTATGGGTAGTGCATGCATTTCACAGGGGCATACCCGCAAACAGGCACACAGACACCCATGCAATGCAGAATCAATGAAATTAATCTGCAATCTGATCTGTGTGTGAGTAATCTGCAATCTTATCCGCATTCATGCTTGTCACCATATTGTCAACAGTGGTCGTGTGATCTAGTGCTTGTGATGAGCTGAATGCTGAGGAGTGAGAAAAAAAGAGAAAAAGAGAGAGAGAGAGAGAGAGAGAGAGAGAAAGAGAGAGAGAGAGAGAGAGAGAGAGAGAGAGAGAGGGAGGGACAGAGATGAAGCGCGTTCAAGCTGCGTCACTGTGTAGCAAGCCACGAGCTTACGATACCTGTAGAGGGTGATCTTCTCAGGGTGCTCGTCTGTCTGTTCCTGGCGAGACACAGGAGTGTACAAGCGGGTATGGACAACAGCGCATTGGCAAGCCACACGCACAGGCCCCATCCCAGTGATGGCCTTGTAGACAGCAACCTGTGATGTGTGAAGAATGAGGTGGCGGTTTGTTTGGTTACACGCCAAAGAACACACCAGAGCCTCTGGATTATTATTAATATTCCTGATTGGGAACTTGCGGCCCAAACAATGCTATTAATACTACAGCAGCGTTGGCTTTACTAACACCGGTATTGGTGAAGGAAACAGGGTTGTGACCAGATCTGTACAATGCAATTATAAGCAGTGCCTGGTCAGGAACACTAGCTGGCTGAGTTCTCAAAGATGCGGTCAGAAATGGCAGCCACTTAATTTGCATCACAGAGGGAACTTGTTGATGAAGGTTGCAAAAGATCTCCGACCTCTCAATATGATGAAAGGAGGAAGTATTTGGGTGATAATCGACACAAGCCCTGTGCAGCTCTAATGATATATGATGTGGAAATGCTAGGGTGGTGGAAGTGCTTGGACGGCGACTGCTGCAAGCCCTACCTGGAAAGCAATTGGCCTGGTGAAAAGACTTGCAGATTTTTTTAAACCACCTTCAATGAGCTGTTCCAGTAATGGCATGAATGCCGCACTCCAAGTGAGGCTTATTTAAGGTAAAAGAAAAAGGAGAAAAAGTAAAGGTTTTTACATTAAAGACGGGCTATCGTTGCGCGGAGCAAGGAAAAGGCATCCAAAATTGGAGCATCGACCGCGTGAACAAATTTGTCTCATCTATTCATGAATGAGTTCACAGTAACGAGGGCATACGCACCTGTGTATGTAGCCCAATGTAGTGATGGACACAAACAGAAAGTTCTGTACGACTATGCCCCTGAAAGGCAGCAGCTGCAGCCGAACCTGTGAGAGTGTGAGTGCGTGTGTACGTCTATGTGTAAGTGTGTATGTGCGTATGCGTAAGTGTGTGCGGGCGTTTGTGTGAGCAAGAGTGTTTATGTTTTTGTTTGTGCGTATGTATGTGTGTGTATGTGTGGCATATGTAGCAAACAGTGAGCGAAAAGGTACCTTTGTACCTGGCAGCTGAAACACAGCCCTGCGTTAACCATATTAGGTTACTGACAAATCTAATAACAATACCAGCATTGCTGTCTGAACCAAAAATCTGTCTCAACTCACAGCTAAACAAGCCAGTCCTTTGCAACCAAAACTATTTCAACCATTTCATGCAACCCTTTCAACACTATTAACCTTCAGAGCAAGCGCCTCCACAGCGACTGTCAAATGCTGGGGGTGGAAGCTAAGGTGAACACAGCACGTATCACACGGCCAGTGCTAACACAGCACGTATCACACGGCCAGTGCTAACACAGCGCGTATCACACGGCCAGTGCTAGCACAGCGCGTATCACACGGCCAGTGCTAACACACGGCCAGTGCTAGCACAGCACGTATCACACGGCCAGTGCTAACACAACACGAATCACACGGCCAGTGCTAACACACGGCCAGTGCTAACACAGCACGTATCACACGGCAGTGCTAACACACGGCCAGTGCTAGCACAGCACGTATCACACGGCCAGTGCTAACACACGGCCAGTGCTAGCACAGCAGCAAAGCATAAATGCACCAGCACAACACAGACACAGCGCGTATCACACGGCCAGTGCTAGCACAGCAGCAAAGCATCAATGCACCAGCACAACACAGACACAGCAGCACCTCATGGCTAGCATACAGCATATCTCAGCAGCATCTCAAAGTCAAAACACACCAGCAAAGCACAAAAACAACAGCACGTCACGGCCAGCATAAACGCAGCAGCACCTCACAGACAGCACTCATCAGCACAACTAAAAAAACAGCACCTCATGGCCAGCATAGACGCAGCAGCACCTCACAGTCAGCACAGACACAACAGCAAAGCACAGACACAACAGCAAAGCACAAACACAACAGCACCTCATGGCCAGCATTAACGCGGCAGCACCTCACGGACGGCACACAGGCATAGATGGTGGTGAAATAGGTGCAAAGATTTCAGTCAACTGGCAGTGAAAAAAGGGGTGACGTGCCTGAAAGCCAGAGACGAGAAAGGCCTCCACAAAAGGGAGCCCTCTGCCCATGGCTGGCACACTGAGGTTCACACCGCAAAGCAGCATCGGTAGGGCTATACCAAAACCGTACATCTGCGCTCATGCAGATGTGTGTGTGTGTGTGTGTGCGTGTGTGTGTGTGTGTGTGTGTGTGTGTGTGTGTATTGAGGTTCACAACACAAAGCAGCAGCGGCAGGACTACACCAAAACCATACACCCGTGCTTGCGAAGATGTGTGTTTGTGTGTGTGTGTGTGTGTGTGTGTGAGAGAGGCGGGGCTAAAGACACAACACACAGGTATGTCCCCCAACGACAGCAGCAAACCGCAGCACAGAGTGCAGGATGTCACACTATAGTTTGGAAGTGAATAATTGGGACAGAAGACATCCCATATTTTGGTGCACACTGCAATTGCAAATGGAGCCTGCAAGCTCACGCAGCACGGTTGCAATTGTGAGGCATGTTAGGCACACAAATGCAAATACTAAGAAAACTCATTACAACATATGCACACACTAGAAAGTAAAAAGAGACACACAGTGACTAACAAACATATGCTTTTCTCCGCACAGCTACGGTGCTCGGAGCTGCGAGTCTGAAATATAAACAGTGTGTACTTTCAGCAAGCTCACACTCTCAGCGGTCTTCTGTAAGTTACTGATAGTCGTGTGAGTCACTGTCTGCGTGCGTGGACGCTCAGTGTGCACACAGATCTTTGTGAGTGACTGATAATCGTGTGAGTCACTGTCTGCGTGTGTGGACGCTCAGTGTGCACACAGATCTTTGTGAGTTACTGAATAATCGTGTGAGTCACTGTCTGCGTGTGTGGACGCTCAGTGTGCACACATATCTTTGTGAGTTACTGAACAATCGTGTGAGTGACTGTCTGCGTGTGTGGACGCTCAGTGTGCACACAGATCTTTGTGAGTGACTGATAATTGTGTGAGTCACTGCCTGCGTGTGTGGACGCTCAGTGTGCACACAAATCTTTGTGAGTTACTGATAATCGTGTGAGTCACTGCCTACGTGTGTGGATGCTCAGTGTGCACACAGATCTTTGTGAGTTACTGAACAATCGTGAGTCACTGCCTGCGTGTGTGGACGCTCAGTGTGCACACAGATCTTCGTGAGTTACTGAACAATCGTGTGAGTCACTGCCTACGTGTGTGGACGCTCAGTGTGCACACAGATCTTTGTGAGTTACTGATAATCGTGTGAGTCACTGCCTGCGTGTGTGGACGCTCAGTGTGCACACAGATCTTTGTGAGTTACTGGACAATCGTGTGAGTCACTGCCTGCGTGTGCGGACGCTCAGTGTGCACAGAGT
>Ga0307947_1000129_pt1 | contig 44487 bp, 36 predicted proteins | sample OrgLakmetagen232_FD_201840 | JGI IMG/M metagenome (GOLD analysis project Ga0307947, IMG submission 201840) | Saline water microbial communities from Organic Lake, Antarctica - #232 | ecosystem: Environmental > Aquatic > Non-marine Saline and Alkaline > Saline | place: Antarctica: Organic Lake...
GGACGCCAGCAATGCCCTGGCGTGTAGCCCCGGTGAGTCCGGATAGAGAAGCTGAAAACTGTAGCCTTGGATTGATGCAAAGAACAGGAGGTAGCCACTGATGGCCAGAGCATAATAAAGATACAGCCGCTCCCGAAGCGTCAGAAACACTGCCAGATTGATCAGAATGATGACCATCAGGCTGCCGTAATAGAAGAAATGCATCTTCTGCTCTTTCGAGGCGGCCTCGAAAAAGCCGTTTTCGCGCCAGAGTTGCAGAGGCAGGATCATTGAGCCTGCAGTCTCCACCCGAACATAGATCGTGTTGGACTGGGCGGGCGCTAGCGTAAATCGCAGCAACATATGGGGGTGATCTATCTCTCTGGGATAGAAAGGCAATGCATCACCGGTTCTGACTTCTTTTTGTTGCAGACCGTCGGAAAATACGTGGAAAGTCACGTCGTCCAGCTGCGAGTAGGCCAGCTCGGCGACCAGGTTAAGGCGCTCGGAAGTGCGGTTAGTGATTGTAAAGCGCAGCCAGTAGGCTGAGGATGTGATGCCCAGCGTAGCGCTGCCATTGGGCGCCAGCCGCCACTGATCGTCCGGTCGGCTGATGATGTCATCAACGCTCGCGGTACCGTCCGGGTCTTCAAGGTATTCAAAGAAGGGCTGTATTGGCGAGTTTTCCGAAACGACAACCGGTGACGCACCGGCATGCACCAGAAGCGAAGTGCACAGCGCCAGAACTGACAAGATAGTGCGTAGTAGAAGAGACGAAGCTGCTCTCACAATCCGCAGACCATTATTAGGTGTTGGCGATCGCGCATCAAATCGAAGTGCGCATTTTTGTTGTAGTCGTCCTTTACTGTAACCGTCCTGTGAATGAGTGTGAATTCGTTCGTGTGTTGTTAGTGTAGTTAATTGTGACAGGGATGATGCAGAGCGCCCCGGCAGGGAAACGTGCCTGCCGGGGCGTTTTGTCTGTTTCGGAGAAGAACGCTGAAAAAAGAGCGCTGAAATCAGCCGAAGAGACCCGAAATGAAGGCGATACCTATGGTGAAAATGCCCAGACTTGCGGCCAGGCCAATGGTATAAAGGCGAGAAGTTGCAGAGCGCTGTTGTGAAATAAACAGGTCAATGGTCCGCTGTGCAATGTCTTCCGCGGTTTCTCTTGAAATCTCGTGGGCCTGCTGGATGGCCTCGGACTGAAGGGTCTGCCAGAACTCTGTATCGATGGTCTGAACGCTGGTGATGTGATCTTTCAGCTCTGCCATGTTTTCGGCAGTGAAGCCGTTGTTGCGGGACAGCTCTTTGCGAACATGGGACAGCTCCTGAACCAGATTCAGATTCACTTCGGCGGCGACATCATCCCGAAGATTGGCTGTGCGATTATCGATCATCTCGGTAACCGCGTTCAGTCGTTCTTCAATAACGGCTTCCTGCTTTCGGCCGGTGTCGTCAAGAGCGCGTTTCAGGTGATCAAACTGCTCATCGAACAGTGAACTCAGCAGTTCATGTAGCCGGTTGTTGATGTGGGTTTTAACCGCAGATCGGGAAATTTGCTCGATCAGATCGCTGGTCAGAGGCACCACCTGCGGGTGCCCACCCTGATTCACTCCATTTGCCTCCGGCTCGGATTTCGGCGACAGCTCCAGAGAAGCATCGGCCGGGATATCCAGCGGTTCTTCGTCTTCCGCTTCGTCTGAAAAGTCCAGTTCGGGCGGTTCCGGCAGGTTGCCGCCGGATACGTCGATATCAAGCTGCTCCAGAACCGAGCTCAGTCCATCGACCTGGGGCGGTTTGGTGAGGATGTTGTAAACGCCGAAAGTCCGGGCTTCTTCCGTGAATGACTGTGATTTTTTGGACGTGCACATAATGATCGGTATGCCGGCGGTCTCCGGATTCCCCTTGATAGCCTTGGTCGCCTCCACGCCGTTCATGCCCGGCATCAGATGATCCATGAAGATGACGTCCGGCCGATTGTTGGCGCTGAGATAGTCCAGCGCCTCCTCTGCCGACCCCGCCATATTTACTTCCATGTCGCGACTCTCAAGCAGCTTGCTTAGTGCAAACCGGGCTACTTTGGAGTCATCCACCAGGAGCGCGTTCTTAATCATCATGTCACAACCTCAACCTATACAGCTTGCGTGTTCGTTATCGGGCGGTTGCCTGTTGGCTTACCAGCCTTCCAGTGACGGGCATTGGGTCGCCCGATAGCTCTTGTCCCGATAACAAACACCGGGTTCCGTTGTCCGGGCGGTAAATACTTCACCGGCGGCCGTTGTCAGACGAACTTTTCCATAAGGTTCGCCGTAGCGGAAGGTCGCCTGGATCGAGCTGCCGTTGGGATTGCTTAGCAAGCCTTTGCCGTGGAACGAGCCTTCGATGTACTGACCTTCATATTGCTTGCCGTTGGCAAACACTTCCTTACCTTTACCATGGAATTCCCCGTTCGAGAATTCACCCTCGTAAAGTCTTCCGTCCGGATAGGTGAGCGTGCCTTCGCCGTGGAATTCGTCGTTGCGGAATCCGCCAACGTAAAGCATACCGTCAGACGTGGTCAGGGAGCCGTGGCCATTGAGCCGTCCCTCTGCCCACTGGCCGGTCAGAATGTCACCATTGGCCATGGTAAGCGTGCCCTGGCCGCTGAACTGGTCGTTGCGGAACTGGCCGGTGTAGCGCGTGTCGTCCGCGCCCCGCCAGCTGCCCTCGCCGTGGCGTTGCCCGCTGCGCCAGTCACCCTCGTATTTGCTGCCGTCGGGGTACCAGGCAGTGCCTTCGCCGTGGAATTTCCCATCAACGAAATGGCCTTCGTATTTGAGCCCCTTGCTATTCTGGAGTGTGCCGTCACCGGTTTTTACACCCCCAACCCAGGTTCCGTTGCGATAATTCACGTTGGTGATGGCGTCAAGTTGGCCGACCAGAGTGGTTTCATCACCGGCGTTCAGCGTTACGGTTCTCTGCCAGGGCTGATGCCCATTCTTGCGAATAACCACATCATAGGTGCCGGGCTTGAGTTCCAGATCCAGGCGGGTAGCGCCATAATTTTTGCCGTTCACGGACACCTGGTCGCCCACCACATTGGAACGTAAAACCAGCCGCCCGGTTTTAGGTGCGGGAGGGGCAGGTTCTTCCGCCACAGGCCGCGCCGGCGTGGCGTCTGTCATTGTCGGGATCATGGCAGCGACTGGCTCTGCCGTTGCGATCAGGGTCGCGTTTTCGGGTACGGTGCCAATGCTGAACGGCGCTGCCTTGCCCTCACGCTTCTGCGCTTTATTCTCATTGGTTCCGGTGCTGCCGGCGTTAACCGCAGAAGGGGGCTCTTCGTCAACCGCAGCAGAGGGCTCTTCGTCAACCGCAGCAGGGGGCTCTTCGTCGAGAAAGACGCTGTCGTCTTTCAGATTCGCGGCGGCTACGGCTTCACCGAGTTCAGCCTCTTGCTGCGCCTCTTGCTGGATAATCCCGGCAGTCCCGGCTATCTCGTCTGTGACCGACGCAAAGCCGGCCGTAACCAGCAGCATGAGTGCGAGGGCGTTGATAAACAGGAGTGGTCTGAAATCGACCATAGGCAACCTCTCAGTACTTGCTTCTTGTGTAACAGTGCCGCGTGTAAAAAGTCGCGGATGACAGCATGTCACACTGCTATCTTACCGAGTCAGGCATGTCTTATGTAACTTAAAGTCACTGCAGTTAACGAGAATGCAGGCCAAATCACACTTTGTCCGGAAGCTGATCATGATTGAGCTGCTCCCACGACCGCATGTAGACATCAGCCTCGTATGCGTAAGGTGATTTGAAGGGCGTCAGTACGAAGTCGAACACCAGAAAGAAGAAACCAATCGAAGCCCAGGCAATGGCCAGGGTGCTTAGCGTTGTCGCCTGCTCTTCCGGATTGGCTCGCACGAAGCCCTGCAGGATCGGGATGAGATCAGTCGCCATGACCACCGGGTTAAAGCTTGACAGCACGAACGGCAGCCAGAAAGCGATAAACACCGGGAAGAATCCGAACGACCAGAGCGCGCGGCGCAGCAGGTAAATACTCACTGCTCGCCAGAAGCGTTGGCGCACCTCCGGAACCCTACGGATTTTCTCGAGGTACCGGCGCCTTTCGGCCCAGTAGGCGGCAACCTCCGATGCCTGCAGTGTCTTGTGATGGCCGCCGGGAGCAGAGGCATGTGGCGCGGCCGGGGCTGTTTCGGATGGCTCGTCTGGCGTCGAAATCGTCATGGATTCTGGCACTACCTTGTTGCTTTGCGTTCGTACATGATAATGGAAACTCCGTGTTACTCTACAAATCCTTTTTAATGAAAGACAGGACCGTATAAATGGCTGCAGTTATGGCGAGTATCGAAAGTACCGAGAGCAAAGTCCATCCGGCCTTTGAGCAACTCCGAAGCCACCGGATCGACACGCTGAACCTGACGGTGGAAGAGTACCGCCACAGGAAAACCGGTGCACGCCACTTGCACCTGGCTGCCGACAACGATGAGAACGTGTTTTTCGTCGCGCTGCGCACTTTCCCCATGGATTCCACCGGGGTTGCCCATGTCCTTGAGCATACCGCATTGTGCGGCAGTGAGCGGTTTCCGGTGCGTGATCCGTTTTTCATGATGATCCGCCGGTCCCTGAATACCTTTATGAACGCGTTTACCAGCAGCGACTGGACGGCCTATCCGTTTGCCAGCATGAACCGCAAGGATTTCGACAATCTACTGACGGTCTATCTGGATTCTGTGTTTTTCTCGTCCCTGGATCCGCTGGATTTTGCCCAGGAAGGCCACCGGCTGGAATTTGATACACCAAACGATCCGTCAACGGACCTGGTCTATCGGGGTGTGGTTTATAACGAGATGAAAGGGGCCATGAGTTCGCCCACTTCCCAGTTGTGGCAGAATCTGTCCAGCCACCTGTTTCCGACCACCACCTATCACTACAACAGTGGTGGCGAGCCAGATCACATCGTGGATCTGAGCTATGAGGACCTGCTGAGTTTTTACCGTCATCATTATCATCCCAGCAATGCCACTTTTGCGACTTACGGCAATATTCCGGCCCATGAACATCACGAGCGGTTTGAAGAGCTGGCTCTGAAACGCTTTGACCGACTCGAGATTGATTTGCCGGTACGCGATGAAAAGCGCCTGTTCTCGCCTGTCCGGGTGGAGCAGGGATACGCGATCAGCGAGCAGGAAGAGACAGCCAACAAAACCCATATTGTCGTAGGCTGGCTGCTGGGGCACAGCTTTGATCTGCAGGAAAACCTGGAAGGCCAGCTGCTGGCCAGCGTGCTCCTGGAAAACAGCGCGTCGCCACTGATGCGGGCGCTCGAAACCACTGATATTGGCAATGCGCCATCGCCCATGTGTGGCATCGAAGATTCGAATCGGGAAATGACGTTCGTCTGCGGCATTGAGGGCACTGAGCCCGAGCAGCAGGGCGCGCTGGAAACGCTGATTGAAGAGACGCTGGCACAGGTGGTGAGTGATGGTGTCAGCGAAGAGCGCCTGGAAGCCATTCTGCATCAGCTTGAACTGCATCAGCGGGAAATTGCCGGTGATCAGTTCCCATACGGCCTGCAGCTGATCATGAGTGCGATTTCTCCGATGATTCACGGTGGTGATCCGGTGGAACTGCTGGATCTGGAACCGGTGCTGGCAACCCTGCGTGAGAAGATCCGCGATCCGGATTATGTCCCGGACCTCATTCGGCGCAAGCTGCTGGAAAACCCGCACCGGGTGACCCTGACCCTTCGCCCGGACCAGAAACTGGACGCCCGCCGTCAGGAGGCTATCCGGGAAGCCCTGGCCCGCCGCAAGGCAGCCCTGACGGAAAAGGAAGTTCAGGACATTGTCGAGCGGGCCCAGGCTTTAGAAGAGCGGCAAACCCGCAAGGATGATGACTCCATTCTCCCGAAGGTGGATCTCAGCGATGTGCCGCTGCAGTTGCCAGAGCCGGAGGGTCGTCATGACGAAGATGCATCGGCCTCGCTCTTCGCCCGGGGGACTAACGGGCTGGTGTATGAGCAGATTGTTGTGCCGGTGCCGAACCTCTCCCGGGACGAGCTGGTTCTGTTGCCCTATTACACCACTCTGATTTCTGAGGTCGGCTGTGGCGATCTGGATTATCTGCAGATGCAGGACCGGATTTCTGCCGAGTCTGGCGGCATCGGCGTGTCATTTTCGGCCAAAGGCCAGATTGATAATGTTCATAACCTCAGCGGTTATATAGTTTTCAACGGCAAGGCGCTGGCACGCAATCGCACCGCGCTGACCCGGCTGCTTGGCGATGTTTTCAATGGCGCCCGCTTTGATGAACACGGGCGCATCCGGGAGCTGGTGGCGCAGATTCGCGCCCGGCGTGAGCAGGCGGTCACCGGCAGTGGCCACGGGCTTGCCATGGGTGCCGCGTCTCAGGGCATCAGTCCCGGTGCCTGGCTGGCGTTCCGTCTTGGCGGGCTGGAAGCCATTCGTGGTTCAAAGTCCCTGGACAAATCACTGGACGATTCAGCCGAATTAGCGGCCTTCTGTGACGGACTGGCCAGCCTGCACCGAAAAATTCAACAACAGCACCGGCAGTTCCTGCTGATTGCCGAAGGCGAGCAGCTTCAGCCAATGCTGGACGACGTCCAAGAATTCTGGGGAGCCCGGCCCGGAAAAACTGGCGAGGCCTGGAAACTGACTGAGAAACCCTATCGGGTCCAGCAAGCCTGGCTCACCTCAACCCAGGTAAATTTCTGTTCCAGGGCCTTTCCGACAGTGGCCGTTGACCATCCGGACGCTGCCGCTCTGACGGTCCTTGGCGGTTTTCTGCGCAATGGCTATCTGCACCGCGCCATTCGGGAGAAGGGCGGCGCCTACGGCGGCGGAGCTGGTCAGGACAGTGTGAACGGCACGTTCCGGTTCTTCTCTTACCGCGATCCCCGGCTCAGCGAAACACTCGACGACTTTGATCAGTCGCTCAAGTGGCTTAAAGAAGAAGACCATGACGCTCAGGAACTGGAAGAGTCCATCCTCGGTGTGATTGGCCAGCTCGACAGGCCCCGGTCACCGGCAGGTGCCGCACGGCATGCGTTTCATAATCAGCTGTTTGGTCGGACCCCTGAGCAACGTTCGAGATTCCGTGAGCGGGTGCTGGCGGTGACCATTGATGACATGAAGCGGGTTGCCCGAACCTGGCTGACGCCGGACAAGGCCAGTACGGCGGTCATTACCAGTCATGAGAACCGCGAACTGGCTGTGAAGCTGGGGCTTGAACTTCAGGAAGTTTAAACCCCCGGCTTCACCGGTTCCGTTTCAGTCCGGCACTGACCATAATGCGGGTTGAGATCTCCTCCACGGAGTAGGCGGTAGTGTTCAGGTAGGGGATCCGCTCGCGCCGGTACATCAACTCGATTTCCTCAATCTCGTGCATGCACTGCTTGATTGAGGCATACCGGGAGTTGGGCCGGCGCTCATTGCGGATAGTTGCCAGTCTATCCGGGTCGATGGTCAGGCCGAAGATCTTCTGCTTATGCGGGCGTAAGGCGCCGGGCATATTCTGATCACCCAGATCCTCTTCCGTAATCGGATAGTTAGCCGCTTTTACGCCGTATTGCAGCGCTAGGTACAGGCAGGTGGGTGTTTTTCCGCTCCGTGAGGCGCCCACCAGAATCAGGTCTGCTTCATCGTAGTGCCGGGTCCGCGCGCCATCATCATTATCCAGGGCAAAATTGACCGCTTTGATTCGCTGTTCGTATCGGCCCTCATTGCTGATGGCGTGAGATTTGCCCACCGAGTAAGAAGACGATGATTGCAGCTCATGCTCCAGCGGGCTCAGAAAGGTGCCGAAAATGTCCACCATGAAGCCGTTGGCACCGGCAATGACCTCCCGGATATCACTGTTTACAATGGTATCGAAGACCAGCGGCCGGGCGCCGTCGGTTTCCTCCGCCTGAGCAATGCGCTTGACCATCTCCCGGGCTTTGGCAGTGTCGTCAATATAGGGGACAGTTATCCGCTCGAAATCGATTTTTTCGAACTGGGCAAGAAGGCTGTGTCCCAGAGCTTCGGCGGTCAGGCCGGTACCGTCAGAAATGAAAAAAGCGGTGCGTTTCATGATGTTTGATCAGGCTCCGTATTTGGCGGGTTCCCTAGGTAATTTCCACAGGTTACAGTATCATACACGCCGAGTTCGATAGCCCGTATTGCAATGAATTAAGGGAGACCTGCTTTGGAAGATTACATTATCTGGTTTGATCACCTGGGAATGTCTGACGTGGACCGGGTTGGCGGAAAGAACGCGTCACTCGGCGAAATGATCAGTAATCTTGCCAATGCGGGGGTCACTGTGCCCGGTGGCTTTGCCACAACGGCCCACGCCTACCGGGAGTTTCTGGCCAAAGATGGCCTGCGGGGAAAAATCGACAACGTCCTGGACAGTCTCGACATCAATGATGTCAACGAACTGGCCCGTGTCGGCTCCCGGATCCGTCAGTGGATCATTGACATGCCGTTCCCGGAAGCGCTTGAACAGCCGCTGGCAGATGCCTACGCCGCGCTGCAGGCCGGGAACGACAACATGGCTGTTGCGGTTCGCTCATCCGCGACCGCTGAGGACCTGCCTGATGCGTCATTTGCAGGCCAGCAGGAAACCTTTCTGAATGTGACCGGCCTTGAACAGGTGCGCACCTCCGTCAAAGAAGTATTTGCGTCGCTTTTCAACGACCGCGCGATTTCCTACCGGGTTCACCATGGCTTTGACCACAAGCAGGTAGCGCTGTCTGCCGGTATTCAGAAGATGGTTCGCAGTGAAACGGCGTCGTCCGGCGTCATGTTTACTCTGGATACGGAATCAGGTTTCCGGGATGTGGTGTTCGTGACCGGCTCTTACGGGCTTGGTGAAACGGTGGTGCAGGGCGCAGTGAACCCTGACGAATTTTACGTTCACAAGCCCACGCTTGAAGCCGGGCGCCCGGCCGTGTTGCGCCGCAACCTCGGCAGCAAGGCCATCAAGATGATCTACCACACTGACCCGTCCGAGGGGCAGTTTGTGGAAACTGTTAAGGTCGATCAGGAAGAGCGTAATCGTTTCTGCATCACCGATGCAGAAGTCGAGGAACTGTCCAAACAGGCGATGATCATTGAGAAGCACTACCAGCGGCCAATGGATATCGAGTGGGCAAAGGACGGTGATGACGGCCGCATTTATATTGTTCAGGCGCGTCCCGAGACTGTGAAGAGTCGGTCCAACGGCAATGTAATGGAGCGGTACTTGCTGAAAGAAACCGGCAAGGTGCTGGTGGAAGGGCGGAGCATTGGCCATAAAATCGGTAGCGGCCCGGTCAAAATCATCACCAGCATCAAGGAAATGGACCGGGTTCAGGCTGGCGATGTACTGGTTACCGATATGACGGACCCCGACTGGGAGCCGGTCATGAAGCGGGCATCGGCGATTGTCACCGACCGCGGTGGGCGCACCTGTCACGCTGCGATTATCGCCCGGGAGCTGGGCATTCCGGCGGTGGTGGGTTGCGGTGATGCGACCGAGCAGCTGAAAGAAGGTCAGGAAGTGACGGTATCCTGCGCTGAAGGCGATACCGGTTTGATTTACGAGGGTAGCCTCGACTTCGAGCTCAAAGAAAACACCGTCGATTCCATGCCCGCCATCCCGTTCAAGATCATGATGAACGTGGGCAACCCGGACCGGGCGTTTGATTTTCAGGCTCTGCCTAACGAGGGTGTTGGCCTGGCCCGGCTTGAGTTTATTATCAACCGGATGATCGGTGTTCACCCGAAGGCGCTGCTGAACTTTGATGGCTTGCCCCGGGATATCCGCCAGACGGTCGAAAAGCGCATTTCCGGTTACAGTTCGCCTGTCGATTTTTACGTAGACAAGCTGGTTGAAGGCATTTCTACGCTGGCTGCCGCTTTTGCGCCGAAGAAAGTCATCGTTCGCCTTTCCGATTTCAAATCTAACGAATACGCCAACCTGATCGGCGGCACCCTTTACGAGCCGGACGAAGAAAACCCGATGCTCGGTTTTCGCGGGGCTTCGCGCTACATTTCTGAAACCTTCCGCGACTGCTTTGAACTTGAGTGCAGGGCGCTGAAGAAAGTCCGTAATGAAATGGGCTTCACCAACGTCGAAGTGATGGTGCCCTTCGTCCGCACCGTGGGTGAAGCCGCGCAGGTGGTCGATCTGCTGGCGGAAAACGGCCTGAAGCGCGGTGACAACGGTCTGCGGGTGATCATGATGTGCGAGCTGCCTGCCAACGCATTGCTGGCTGATCAGTTCCTTGAGCACTTTGACGGTTTCTCGATCGGCTCGAACGATCTGACCCAGCTTACCCTCGGCCTTGACCGGGATTCCGGCATCATCGCTCATCTGTTTGACGAGCGGAATGACGCCGTTAAAGCGCTGCTCTCCAGTGCCATCCAGGCCTGCAAAAAGGCCAACAAATATATTGGTATCTGTGGTCAGGGCCCTTCTGACTACCCGGATCTGGCGAAATGGCTGATGGATCAGGGCATTGATAGCGTGTCTCTGAACCCGGATTCGGTGCTGGATACCTGGTTCTTCCTGGCAGACGAAAAGATTGACTGATTGCTGAAAAAAGGAGCTCACAAACGTGACTATCGTAACCCCCGACCTGTGTGATGATTATCCTGAAATTCTGGCGGTTGAACCGGGGTTTCGTAACTTTGGCGGCCTGGACAACTTTGGCGGCGAGATCGTGACGGTCAAGTGCTTCGAAGACAATTCCGTGGTCAAAGAACAGGTCGCACTTCCGGGCCATGGCAAGGTTATGGTTGTCGACGGTGGTGGATCGAAACGTGCTGCACTGCTCGGTGATATGCTGGCAGAGAAGGCGGTCAGTAACGGCTGGGCAGGCCTGGTAATTTACGGCTGCCTTCGCGATGTGGACGTGATCGGTAAACTGGAACTGGGCGTTCAGGCGCTTGGCACCCACCCGAGAAAGACCGAAAAGCATGGCGTTGGCCAACTGAACGTGCCGGTGACCTTTGGCGGTGTAACTTTTCACCCAGGGCATTACGTCTACGCAGACAACAACGGTATCGTTGTCTCTGAGAAGCGCCTCACCTGACCCGCACCGGTTACGGCCGATCAGAGCACCCTGATGCTCACAGATCGGCCTGCTCGGCCAACCGGGTGTCAGCGCTTTACCTGAGTAATTTCGACGCCCAGAAGGTAGCCCTCTGATTCCGGCTCGCACCTGAGAACGCGGCACACCGTCTCGAAAGGCGGGAACTGATCGCTACTGGATGGCAGAAGGGTTTGGATCTCGTCGCCTTCAGAGAATTCACTCTCGACAAAGAGCTGCATGCCGGTTCCGCTCAGATCGCGGCAGATGCCTGCCAGTGCGCCGCCGCTGCTGTCTGTCAGCTCTATCTCCGAATTCATTCTCATCCGGTGAAAGTCGCGCTTCTCTGAATAGTCCTTCATGGTCACAGACATCACTGAATCTCCTGCTTGTTGTTCTGTTATTTATAAAGTGTCTGAGCTAAGCCTGAGCCTGCTGATCAGGCCCAGTTATCCGTTTTTCGGGTTGGCTTCAGGGCCGGAACGATCAGGGCGAGAATGATGCCCAACAGAACCAGGCCGGCTCCGATAAGCATAAAGTCCGATTCTTTATTGGCTTCAAGCCGCTCTTTCTCAGCGGTAAGCACTTCCAGTTCATTACGCTGCTTCTGGTTTTCGTTTCGCAGCTCTTCATTGCGACGGTTGAGGTTGAGAGAGTCTGCTGCAACGGTTTTGATTTCCTGCAGTTCCTGGCTCAGTCGCCCAGCTCGTGCTTCCAGATTGTTCTCTGAGTTGCGTAGTGAATCACGCTCTTCGGTCACTGCTTCCAGCTGGCTTCGAAGCGTGGACACGCTCTCTCTGGCCTGGCCAAGCTGGCGGTTCGCGGTTTCGAGACGGTCTCGGGCAATGGGGTTGTCGGTCAGGTAGCGGGATACCATCCAGCCTTCAATGCCGTCGGGCGTTCTGACCCTGCTGTAGCCGGATTCCGAACGCGCAACCAGCTCCAGCGCCGTGCCGCTGCGAACACCTGAATGAAGAATGCGGAATTGCGTGCCTTCGCCACTTCGAATGGGGGCGTAGAGCGTATCGTCTACGTAAACGGTTTCAGCAAATGCCGACGACGCAGTGAAAGCAAGCATTAGACAACAGAATAACGATCTTAAAGATGGCACTGGTTATATTCCCTGAGGCAGTGTTTTGACGAGCAATTTTGTCATAGTTGCCTGCCCGTACAAGGTCGGTTTCATTACAAAACCCTCATGCAAGCCGCTGTTTCTGACAAAGTCCATTTTTAGCCCCGGTTCTTCTTTTCAGCCAAGGTCAAGCAGGGTCAGGGCAGAACCACTTTGAAAGGTTTTACGGTCACTTTCCGGTATACGCCGCCCTCGACGTAGGGATCTGCATTTGCCCACGACTGGGCGGCTTCCAGCGAGTCAAATTCCGCGATAACCAGGCTGCCTGTGAAACCCGCATCGCCCGGTTCCGGAGTATCCAGAGCGGGGTGGGGCCCGGCAACCAGAAGTCTGCCCTCGTCTTTGAGCTGGTTGAGCCGGTCAATATGAGCCGGTCGAGCCTGCGCCCTCAGAGGCAGACTGTCTTCAATATCCTCACTGATGATCGCGTAATACATTGGGGTCTCTGCCTGGTATTCGTGTGGGTCAGCGCTGACTGGTACACTGAGCACCGTATTCGCCGACCATCCGGAATTCTCGTGACTATAACCCAAGCAACCGACTTCTGCATCGATTTGCACTGCCATAGTACCGCCTCGGACGGAGCTCTTTCGCCAGAGGATCTTGTTGGCCGTGCCGCGGCCAGGGGCGTGACCCATCTGGCATTGACCGACCATGACACCGTGGCGGGCTTGTCCCGGGCTGCCAGTTCGGCGGCAGAAAAGGGCCTGTCACTGATCAGTGGAACGGAGCTGTCCTGTGTGTGGCGTAGCCAGAACATTCATATTGTCGGCCTCGATTTTGATCCCGAAAATGTGGTTTTTCAGGTAGCACTGGAGCGGCAGAACGCCAATCGCTGGGCAAGGGCCAGGGCCATAACGGACAAGCTGAGTAAAATTCCGGTTGATGACCTGCTGGAGAAGGCGACCCGCAGTGCTAACGGCGATGTGCCGGGGCGTCCGCATTTTGCCCGGGTGCTGGTCGACGAGGGCGTCGTTAAAGACCCGGCGCAGGCTTTCAAACGGTACCTTGGGCAGGGAAAGCCCGGTGATGTAAAAGCGTTCTGGCCTGAGCTGGAAGAGGTGGTGAAGTGGATCGTCGATGCTGGTGGTGTTGCGGTACTCGCCCATCCGCGAAAGTACCGCTTAACTGCCACCAAACTGCGTGCGCTGGTGTCAGATTTCAAGCGGGCAGGTGGCAAGGCGATGGAGGTATCGACTTCCGGCCAGTCAAGCGGCGACCTGGGGTTTCTTGCAGAGCTGTGTCGGCGAGAAAATTTGCTTGGCTCTCAAGGGAGTGATTTCCACTTTCCCGGCGCCCCCTGGTGCGAGCTTGGCCGGATAACAAAAATGCCAGACGGCATTGAGCCGGTCTGGCATCACTTTGAAACACCCGTGGGACTAGCTGGGGGGCTTTAGTATTTAAAGAGTCCGGCCAGTCCGATTCGGCTTGCTACTAGTCCGGCGCGTGGAACAGCAGATACAGATCCGTCAGCGAGTCAGGAATGGCGTCTGACATCTGGCTTGCCAGCTTCTCATCATTACGGACTTTCTGAAAATCTTCGTCCTCGAACAGTCCCGACAGGGTCAGCATGGGCACGAGTAAGTCGGCAGTCTCCTTTTCATTTACTTCCAGCCATGCATCTTCATGTTCCAGAAAGACGTCCACGAAACCCGCACACCAGTTTTCCAGCGCGTTCATCGGGTCGCCGTCTTCCGGTTCAGGAAGCTCCAGTGCCTGCCCCATATCGAGTGCTTGGGTCATGCCCCGGGCCAGACGTTCCACCACTAACCTGAAAACTTCTGGTGTTTTGTTCGAGGGTGAGCGCTCGGTGCCGGTCGCCAACGTGAAAATATCATCCACGTTCAGGGCAACCGGTCCGACGACACTTGCACAGACAACACCGTGCAAGCCGAAGAAATCAACCGCTTCGTCGCCCCAGGGTTCGGCAAACAGGATGTCTTCGAGCGCTTCAATGTCCGAGGTTGAAAGCATCCTTTAGTTGCTCCCGGCGGTTTTTTTGGCTTCTTCAGCCTCAAGACGGCGTTTGCGCACTTCCCGCGGATCATTGTAAGCGCGGCCTGCCGTCGCTGGGGCTTCCTCCTGATTGACGTCAGAAGGCTTGTCGGAAGCCGCCTCTGCAGAAGTCTGCTGTTCCGCAGGCGCTTGCTCAGGCTGGGGGCTCTCTGTAGCTTGCTCTGGCTGTGGGCTCTCCGGCTCAGATTTAGCCGTTTCCGGCTCCGGTTTTTCAGCTGCTGGCTGTGGTGCCGGCGCAGGGGCAGACGCTTCCGGTTCCGCTTGTTTTGGCTGCTCGAGCTCTGGCTCAGCAGTCGCACTTTTCTCTACCGCCGGCGTTTCTACCTCGGGCGTTTCTGCCTTGGGCATCTCTGCAGTTGGCGCATCGATCTCTGGCTCATCGGCTTTTTTCTCCGCTGTCTTGCGCGCAGAGGTCCGACGGGGCCGGGCAGGGCGACGCTCTTCGGTCGCAGGCTCGGCCTCGGGCTCAGAAGGTTCGGGCTCGGGCGGCAGTCCAGCAGCGGTGGCCGCTATCGGCTTCTGTTCGGCGTCAGTGTCCAATACTTTGGCAGGTTTTGGTTCAGGCTCGGATGCCTGCTCTGTTTCTTCTTCAGGCACAGGCTCCGGCTTCGCTTCAGCTGCTATTTCTGCCTCGGGCACTGACTTTGCCTCAGATACTGTCACTGCCTCTGCTTTTGGCTGGGATTCTTCGGCAGGCTTTTCTGCTGTTTCTGCGCTCTGGGCCTTCGGTGTTTCTTCCGTTACAGGTGTTGCTGGCGGGGCCAATGTCTCCGGGCTATCTTCCGGCTGAGTATCCTTCTGGTGGCGCTCGCTGCGGACATTTTTCCTGTCAGCAGGCGTCGTTGCCGGTGTTTCGGCAGCGGATCCATCACGGTTGCGGTTGCGCCGTGGCTTGCGGCGTTTCTCACTGGCACCGGTTTTTTCCTGGCTCGCAGCACTTTTATCCTGAGAGGGGTCGTTTTCAGGCGTTTGTGGTTTGTCGGCACTCTTGGGCTGAGCGGTATCACCAGTATCTTTCTGATCACGGTTTTGCGGCCTGGCGCGTCCCCGGTTCGGTGACTGTCCGTCTTTGCGTGCGCCGTCTCTAAGGCCGTCTTTTGCCTGGTCCGCACCTGTGCTCTGCTTCTGATCGCTATCTACAGCCTCGCTGTTGCGGTTACGATTGCGGTTGCCGCCCCGGCTACGTCCGCGGCTGTCATCGCTGCGGGACTGGCTCTGGCCACCCTGGCGGCGTTCACTGTTGCTGCGGTTTCCGGTGTCGCCAGCTCCGTTATCATCTCTGACTACCCGGGACTTCCGGCGCTCATCCCGTTTCGGGCGTTCAGTGCTTCTTTGGCTTGGCTCAGGGTCACCAATGATCTCATCGCCACTGAAGAAATCAGCAATCTTGCGGCCAACCCTGCTGAACAGCCCTTCAGTCTGTTCTCTTGAAGGTTCGTCGGCTTTTGCCGCCGGAGCCTGAGCAGCTGTTGGTGCTGGCGCAGTCGGGCGAATAGCCTTAACTGCCGCCTGTTCGCGAACCGGTGGAGGAGTAACAGGAGCCTCGAGGATTTCTTCCTCGCGCTCGTTGTATTCCTGCGCAACCTGGTAGCTTGAAACATGCTCGGCGCCGGATTCGTCGTCGCGCATGCGCACGATTTCAAAATGCGGTGTCTCCATGTGCGGCGCTGGCACCACAACGACCTGCACTTCCTGCCGGAATTCAATATCGGCAAGCTGTTTGCGCTTTTCGTTCAACAGGAAGGTGGCAACGGCTACAGGCACAATGGCACGTACTTCGCCGGTTTTTTCTTTGGAACATTCTTCGAAGATCAGGCGCATAATGCTGAGCGCCAGCGATTCGATACCACGAATCGTACCCTGGCCTTCACAGCGGGGGCAGACTTCGCTGCGGGTCTCTCCCAGAGACGGGCGCAGGCGCTGACGCGACATTTCCAGCAGACCGAAGCGGGAGATCTTGCCCACTTGCACCCGCGCCCGGTCAATCTCCAGTGCTTCGCGCACTTTTTGCTCAACTTCGCGCTGATGTTTGGCCGGGGTCATGTCGATGAAGTCAATGACGATCAGGCCGCCCATATCCCTGAGGCGCAGCTGACGTGCGATTTCTTCAGCAGCTTCAAGGTTGGTCTGACGGGCGGTTTCCTCGATATCCTGGCCTTTCGTGGCCCGGGAGGAGTTAATATCAATAGAGACCAATGCTTCGGTGGGGTCGATGACAATCGAACCGCCCGAGGGGAGTTTTACCTCGCGCTGGAAGGCCGTTTCGATCTGCGCTTCAATCTGGTAGCGGCTGAACAGAGGAATTTCATCCTTGTACAGCTTGATCTTGTTCTCGAAGGTGGGCATAACGGCGCGCACGAAATTGAGCACGTCTTCACAAACCGTGTCGGAGTCGATCAGCACCTCGCCAATGTCCTGGCGGAGATAGTCCCGAACAGCACGAATTATGACATTGCTTTCCTGATGGATCAGGAAGGGTGCTTTACGCTCACCGGCGGCCTGGGAAATGGCCTCCCAGAACTGGACAAGGTAATCGAGGTCCCACTGGAGTTCTTCAGAAGAGCGACCGATGCCCGCAGTGCGCACGATGATCCCCATGGATTTGGGTATCTGAACATCGTTCATGGCTTCTTTGAGTTGCGCGCGTTCATCGCCTTCAATGCGGCGGGAAATGCCACCTGCCCGGGGGTTGTTGGGCATCAGCACCAGATAGCGGCCGGCCAGGGAGATAAAGGTTGTCAGCGCGGCGCCTTTGTTGCCCCGCTCTTCCTTGTCGACCTGAATGATCACTTCCTGGCCTTCGGAGACCACCTCCTTGATGTTGATTTTGCCTTCAGTCTGGCCTGGCGATTTTTTGAAATACTCCTTGGAAATTTCCTTCAGGGGCAGGAAGCCATGGCGGTCGGCACCGAAATCCACAAACGCAGCTTCCAGACTGGGCTCGACACGGGTGATGCGGCCTTTATAAATGTTGGATTTTTTCTGTTCACGAGAGCTGGATTCAATGTCCAGGTCAAACAGTCGTTGTCCATCGACCAGAGCTACGCGCAACTCTTCGGGGTGAGTTGCATTTATCAGCATTCTTTTCATGGGAAAGGAAGGGTTCCTGTCGTTTGTGATGACAGAAAACCGGGGATTTCATCAGCGAAGCAGAACGTGCGTGCCGCGGCGCTCCGTATTGAGGAGCAGGCCGACGGCCAGACAAGTCAGATGGTAGCGGGGAAAAGCCCCGCTTATCCGAGTCTACCGCCGACGATTCGGCTGCATGAATGCAGTGAAGGGTCGAATGAGGTCGATGTCTGTAGACGCATGTTATCCGTTTTCAGGTTCACGCTGGCGCCTTGGGTCTCACGTCGTATTCGTATGCTGGACGGCCCGGCCCTGCGTGCTGGCTAAGATTTTTCGCGATGTCGCCCGACGGTTTTCCGTAAGGTTTCAGTTTCCCGCCAGGCTTTGGGTTTCCTCTTTGGGGTAATCGCCCCTGAGGCATTTTCCCGATAGCCGGTGGGAGGGTTCCAAGCGCCGTGCCCGGTAATGATTGGGCTTCCGGCGTTCAAACTCTTTAATAGTGTCGGTATACTTCTGCCGCTCCGGCTTCTGGCATATTGACCAGGCCGTAGACAAACGGCAAATCACGTCGGAATATAACAGTAATACTCCGGTCCTTCAATCCCGCGCGTTGTTCGGAAATTAAAGGCATTTATGTCACGGTCACCCAGACACAAACGTTCTTCCAGTCAGCCGCCTTTTTCCGGGGCTTCCGCAGACAGGGCCCCAGCAGGCCGTAACAATCAGGCAGGGGAGTTCCGCCAGGCTGTCCGGAAAGTGGTCGTGGATGAGGACAATGCGGGTCAGCGGGTCGATAATTACCTGATGTCGCAGATCCGGGACGTGCCCCGGAGCATCATTTATCGCATCATCCGTAAAGGTGAAGTAAGAGTAAATAAAGGACGAGTCAAGCCAGATACGCGGCTGAAAGCGGGTGACGAGGTTCGGATACCGCCGGTGACCCGCAAGGAAAAACCCGCTCAGGTTGTGCCGGGGTCGCGGGTTCAGGGTGTCATGGAGACTGCGATTATCTTCGAGAACGACCAGATGTTGGTGGTAAATAAGCCCTCCGGCATTGCCGTTCATGGTGGTAGCGGTCTGAGTTTCGGCCTGATTGAGGTGCTTCGAGCAGCCCGGCCGCAAGCGAAGTTTCTGGAGTTGGTGCACCGGCTGGATCGCGACACGTCCGGGCTGATCATGGTCGCCAAGAAACGTTCAGCGCTGAGGTTTCTGCAGGATGAATTACGCCAGAAGCGGATTCGCAAGCATTACCATGCGCTGGTGTCGGGGCATTGGGATCAGGACGTTGCGAGAGTCAGGGAGCCGTTATTGCGGTTCGAGCTCAAGTCGGGCGAGCGCAGGGTCAGGGTGGATCCTGCGGGCAAGGAGTCGCTGACCCTTTTCCGTTGTCTGCAACAGTATGGTGGCTACAGTCTGGTTGAGGCATCACCTGTGACCGGTCGTACCCATCAGATTCGCGTTCACAGTGCGTGGGCCGGTCATCCGATTGCGGGTGATGACAAGTACATGGATGATGTCAGCCTGAAAGCGTTTCGTTCGTTGGGTGGCGAAAGGCTGATGTTACATGCCAGGGCGCTGGAATTTACTCTACCCTCGACCGGGGAAGCAATGAAGCTTGAGGCGCCCTATGATGATGCGTTTGAAAAAGTGGTCTCCAAATTGGGCGCCCGGCTTGAGATCCGGGAGTAGTCAGTCTGCTGTTTAGCGGGCCATTTGCGAGTCAGGTTGTTCAGCTACGTGGCAGAAATGATTCGGTCAGGATAATGTTCATGGATATAAAAGTAGTCATTTTTGACTGGGACGGAACGCTCATCGATTCCGTAGACCATATCGCCGGAAGCCTGCATCAGGCGGCTACCGACCTGGGCTATCCCGAGCTGGAGCGGGAGGCCTACCGCGACATCATAGGCCTGGGCATGGTGGAGGCGCTGCACAAGCTTTACCCCGGGATCAGCCACGAAGAGATGACCAGAATTCGTGAGGGTTATTCATCCTATTTCTTTGCCAAGGTAACAACACCGCAAAACGTGTTTGCCGGAATGGCAGAGGTAGTGGCCGACCTTCGTACCGCCGGTCGGGGCTGCTCGGTTGCGACCGGGAAAAGTCGGCGGGGGCTGGAGGGTGCATTGGTGTCCAGTGGACTGGGGCCGCACTTCGATACTACCCGTTGCGCGGATGAGACCCGCTCAAAGCCCGACCCGCGGATGCTGTCTGAAATCCTGGAGTTCTACAATATCCGGCCGGACCAAGCGGTAATGATCGGGGATACCCGCTACGACCTGGAAATGGCGCAGCGAATCGGCATGCCTTCGATCGGTGTGGAGTGGGGGGTTCATCAACGCGATGTTCTCAAGCATTACGAGCCGCGCGCCATCGTTGATACGGTGGCGGAGCTGCGTGGCGTTCTTGGCATCTAGCAAATTACAGGCAGGGCGTTTTAATGAGTGAATGGGATTCAGATCAGAAGTCGGGTTGGGGTGATCAGCCTGCAGGCCGTGGCGATTCGTCGCAGGCAGGGCGAAAATCACCGGCCATGCCCCCGGAATCCTCCCGTGACTGGAAGCTGATCGAAAAATTGGTGATGTCACTGCAGTCCGAGCAGCGCAAGAGTCGGCGCTGGGGTATTTTCTTCAAGCTGCTGACCTTTGCCTATTTGTTTGCCTTGTTCTTTTTGATCCTGTTTCCGATTGGAGACAGTTTTGAGAGCGCAACAGGTGGGCACACGGCGGTGATTGATGTGAATGGCACCATTGCGGCTGATGAATTGGCCAGCGCCGACAACATTGTCGGAGCGTTGCGCCAGGCATTTGAGGAAGAGAATTCTGTCGCCGTGATCATGAGGATCAACAGTCCGGGCGGGAGTCCGGTTCAGTCTGGCTACGTTTACGATGAAATGCAGCGCCTGAAAGAAAAGTATCCGGACAAGAAGCTGTATGCAGTCATTTCCGATGTCGGCGCCTCCGGGGCTTATTACATGGCCGCCGCTGCGGACGAGATATACGCAGACAAGGCAAGTCTGGTCGGCTCTATCGGCGTTGTGGCGGGGGGCTTCGGGTTCACCGGTGTGATGGAAAAGCTGGGTGTGAATCGTCGTCTTTACACCGCGGGTGAGAACAAAGCGTTTCTCGATCCTTTCTCTCCGGAAAAAGAGCAGGACGTGGAATTCTGGCAAGGTGTTCTGGAAACCACGCATCGGCAATTTATTAACAGTGTCCGTGAAGGGCGCGGTGATCGCCTTGCAAATGATGAGCAGTTGTTTTCCGGCCTGGTATGGAGCGGTGAGCAGGCGCTTGAGCTCGGCCTGATTGATGGTCTGGGCAGCACCTCTTTCGTTGCGCGCCAGATCGTCGGCCAGGAAGAACTGGTGGACTATAGTCACCGGAGGTCGCCGTTGCAGAATATTGTTGACCAGCTTGGCGTTTCCATCGGAAGCGGTGTTGCCAATTATCTGATGGAGTCCAGGTTGCAGCTTCGTTAGCGGCCAGGAGTTGGTTTTGCCGCAAGCAGCGGATTCAGGCCCCAATTGCACAGCATGTCGGTCAGCGCTATCAAAGGCAGACCGATCAGGCTGTTGGGATCGCTGCCTTCCAGCGATTGGAACAGGGCGATGCCCAAACCTTCCATTTTAAAGCTTCCGGCGCAATCGAACGGTTGCTCGGCTTCCAGGTAGTGTGTGATTTCCTGTCGTGACAGCGTCCGGAAGTGGGCTTTGAAGGTCTCGCACCGGGATTGCTGTTCACCGGTTTTTGCGTTCAGGAGCGCCAGGCCGGTGAAAAAGGTAACGGTCTTTCCGCTGCTGCGGGAGAGTTGTTCGATTGCCGTCTCAAGGTCACCGGGCTTGGATAGCCGTTGACCGTCTGCCAGGCTGGCCACCTGATCGGAACCAATGATCCAGTACTCAGGGTAGGAGTTTGCCAGAGCCCCGGTTTTTTCCCGGGCAAGGCGCCCTGCAAGCTTGCAGGCATCTTCGCCTTCATGGGGCGATTCATCAATGTCCGGCGATGCGGCGACGAAAGGCAATCCGAGCCTTTGCAGGAGTGCCCGCCGATAGGGCGATGATGAGGCAAGTAGTAGCGGCTGCTGCATGTCTGGCTCCTGTGTTGGCTGCGATCTGCTTCGGGGGTTTGTGGGGTATCGTAGAATACACCTATAAGTGGTCCGGGCACTGGCCAAAAACCAGAGGAAGTCTTTGACACCAGCGGGCCAGGTCCCTAGAATTGCGCGCCTATGCCAAATGCGTCAAACGCCGAGTTGCCTAAATCCGTCGATCCTTTCCGGTTGGCGGAACAAAATGTCGTTTTAGAGGGAGAAGTTCCTCTGAAGGCGTTGTCTCGTTTTCGGGATGCCGTTCGTCGCGTGGAAGATGACAGTAAGTGCCAGGTTACTCTGTCGTTTTCGCTGGACAGCGAACGCCGCCGCATGGTGGTTGGGGAGCTGGAGGCGCCTGTTGTTCTGGAGTGTCAGCGGTGCATGGGGCCAATGCCTTACACCCTGGTTTCCCGGTTTACGCTGGGGCTGGTGACAACAGATAGCCAGGCTCAACAGTTACCAAAAGAACTTGAGCCGTTTATGATCGAAGATTTCAGTGCGGATCTCTGGTCGATGACAGAAGATGAATTACTGCTGGTTCTGCCCCCATTTCCGCTTCATGAGCGTGATGAATGTCCTGCATCAGGAGTTCTGGAGGCGTTTGAACCGGAAGGCATGGCGGAAGAATCTGAAAAGAAATCCGGCGATAACCCGTTCAGCGTGTTGGCGGATCTCAAAACGAAGAAACATTAAACCGGCGCAGCCTTTATCATAAAGGCTGCGTGTTTTACGAACATACGTTGATCAGGTCAGGAGCATAATCATGGCTGTACAGAAGAACCGAAAGACCCGCTCAAAGCGCGGCATGCGTCGTTCGCACGACGCCCTGAGCACGGCGGCTCTGTCCACGGACACCACCACCGGTGAAGTGCATCGTCGTCACCATGTTTCGCCAGACGGTTTCTACCGTGGCAAGCAGGTTATCGAAGCGCGCGACGAGTAATTATCGGCGATTGATGCCCTCAGTGAGAGCCCAGTAATGCCGGATCAGGATGGAGGAGCGGTAAAACCGGTCACCATCGCGATTGATGCCATGGGCGGGGATCGCGGTCCTTCCGTTGTGGTTCCTGCAGCACTGGCCGCTGTGAATGAAAACGAAGCCTTGAGTATTGTTCTGGTGGGTATCCAGAGCGAGCTTGAGGCTTTGTTGCGTCAGGGGCATGAGCGTATCCGTATCGTCGAAGCGGCGGATGTGGTGCGAATGCATGAGCGCCCATCCCATGTGCTGCGCCACAAACGCAATTCCTCAATGGCGGTGGCGTTGGGCCTGGTCAGGGACGGTGTTGCTCAAGGGTGCGTAAGTGCCGGTAACACCGGTGCCCTGATGGCGTTTGGCCGTTCAGTTATCCGCATGTACCCCGGCATTGAGCGCCCGGCCATTGCCAAACTGATTCCCTCACTGCGCGGGCGTTGTCACGTTCTGGATCTGGGCGCAAATGTTGACTCGTCTGCTGAAAATCTCTATCAATATGCCTTGATGGGGTCATTGATGGCCTCTGCCATCTGCGGGCAGGCCGAGCCAAGGGTGGCTTTGCTGAATGTGGGCGAAGAGGAAATCAAGGGCAATGAACAGGTGCGCCTGGCGTCTCACATGCTGGCGCAATGCGATACCATCAATTATATCGGCTACGTTGAGGGCAGTGACCTGTTTCGGGATGTGGCCGATGTCGTCGTCTGTGACGGTTTTGTGGGGAACATTGCCCTTAAAACCGGTGAGGGCGTTGCCGCACTTTTGATCGAACTGTTGGAGCAGGCGTATTCTAAAACACTCTATGGCAGAATGATCGGTTTTCTGGCGCGGCCCATCATGGGAAGACTGTTGCGCCTGATGGACCCTTCACGCCACAACGGGGCCAGTTTGCTGGGCCTGCAGGGCGTTGTCATCAAAAGTCACGGCAATGCCAACGAGCGGGCCATGCTGGCGGCCATTCGCCAGGCCGTGCGGGAAGTTCAGCTTGACGTGCCGGGCCGGATCAACGAACGCCTGGACGATCTGATGTACTGACCACTTGCGACCATAAAGTGGTATGAACGCCCAATTCCGACTAGAGTCAGTTCCATATTTGCCAGATTGGCCCGCAAACAGGCCGGGTTGTACTATTGGCTAATCTTCAGTCATCGAGTTAACCGGTAAGATTCGCTTTATGAAATCAGCGTTCATTTTTCCAGGACAGGGATCCCAGGCGGTCGGCATGCTCGCAAAAGCAGCCGAAAGCTGGCCGATCATTGAAGAAACCTTTGCCGAAGCCTCTGCATTGTTGGGTTATGACCTCTGGCGCTTGTGTCAGGAAGGTCCGGCCGAAGATCTTAATCAGACCACGGTGACCCAGCCGGCAATGCTCACCGCCAGCGTGGCGCTGTGGCGTCAGTGGTTCGTGTCCGGTGGGTCATCCCCGGATTTTGTCGCGGGCCATAGTCTGGGCGAGTACAGTGCGCTGGTAGCGGCGCAAAGCCTGAATTTTTTCGACGCTATCAAGCTTGTCCGGTTGCGCGGGGAACTGATGCAGGCCGCGGTGCCGGCAGGCACCGGCAAGATGGCGGCCATCATCGGGCTGGAAGACGCTCAGGTAACAGCGGCCTGTGAAGAAGCGGCAAACGGCGATGTCGTATCGGCCGTCAACTTTAACGCACCCGGCCAGGTAGTGATTGCCGGTTCGACCGGTGCGGTGGATCGTGCCATCGAGGCCTGCAAGTCAAAGGGGGCCCGCAAGGCTTTGCCGCTTCCGGTGAGTGTGCCGTCCCACTGCGCGTTGATGAAGGGCGCCGCCGAAGAATTGGCTGAGGCGCTGGATGAAGTGGCATTTAACGATGCTGTCATTCCGGTTGTGCAGAATGTGTCGGCCCGGCCTGAGACCCAAAGCGACATGCTGAAGGCCAACCTGGTCAGACAGCTGTATTCGCCGGTACTGTGGACAGATTCCGTTCGTGCAATGTCTGAGCAAACAGTCGGGGTTGCCGTGGAATGTGGCGCAGGTAAAGTTCTTGCGGGCCTGGCCAAGCGGATCGACCGCAATGTGAATGTGTATGGCATTGAGGATCCTGATGCGCTGAAAAAGGCGCTTGAAGGTTTTGGGCAGTAACGCACCGCTTGCGCCAGGTGCCGTTGTATCAGGGTCCACATTTTCTGAATCATTGAGGGAGTAAACCATGTCGCTTGCAGGTAAGACCGCATTGGTCACCGGTGCCACGCGAGGTATTGGAAAAGCGATTGCAAAGGCTTTGGCAGAGCAGGGTGCTACCGTGGTCGGTACAGCAACCAGCGAGCCGGGCGCAGAATCGATTACGGCTGACCTGAAAGCATCCGGCGGGTTCGGGCTGGTGATGGATGTGTCTGATCCGGCCAGCATTGAGTCCGGGCTGAAGCAGGTTGCTGAGCGGGCGGGAGCCCCGGCTATCCTGGTCAACAATGCCGGTATCACCCGTGATAACCTGCTGATGCGCCTTAAAGACGAAGACTGGACATCGGTGATTGAGACCAACCTGTCCAGTGTCTACCGGACCAGTAAAGCTGTCTTGCGTGGCATGGCCAAGGCTCGCTGGGGGCGGATTATCAACGTAAGCTCAGTGGTTGCCGGAATGGGAAATGCCGGACAGGCTAACTATTGTGCAGCGAAGGCAGGTATTGAAGGGTTTACCCGGAGCCTTGCCAAGGAAATGTCCAACCGGGGCATCACCGCCAACTGCGTTGCCCCCGGTTTTATCGATACAGATATGACCAGAAAACTGGACGACAAGCAGCGCGAAGCTATGATGGAAGTCATACCCGCCGGTCGTCTGGGTGAGCCCGAAGAAGTTGCAGCTGTGGTTGCATTTCTGGCGTCGGACGCTGCAGCATACGTGACGGGTGAGACGATCAACGTCAACGGTGGCATGTACATGGGCTAGCCCGCTCGCGGGCTTGTCGCGCAACCCCTTGTTGCGACACATGTTTGAATGGAATCCCTGCTTGTTCGCAGGTTGGGTTTAAACTAAACTGGCAGCATCTGAGTTGCCTGGTTGACACAAAAAGTGAGGACATTATGAGTACAGTTGAAGAGCGCGTTAAGAAGATCGTTTGTGAGCAGTTGGGCGTTAAAGAGTCCGAGGTTCAGAACTCATCTTCTTTTGTAGAGGATCTTGGCGCTGACTCACTGGACACCGTCGAGCTAGTCATGGCACTGGAAGAAGAGTTTGAAACTGAAATTCCTGATGAAGAAGCGGAAAAGCTGGCCAGTGTTCAGGACGCGATCGACTACATCGTCTCGCATACCTGATACTCTGAACGGTCTGTAAGTCAGGCAAGAAGCCGTCCATGTGAGGATTCAGTGGACGGCTTTTTTATTGGATATTCTGGAAGATCGATAAAGCTTCAGGTGAAGGGTTATGGCTAAACGACGTGTTGTGATCACAGGCATGGGAATGCTGTCGCCGCTCGGCAATGACGTTGCATCCTCATGGGATGCCGCTCAAAAAGGCAGGAGCGGTATTGCCGGGATTGATCGCTTCGATACCACAGGTTACAGCACCCGTATCGCCGGTGCCGTGCGGGACCTGGACCTGGAGCCATACCTGTCTGCCAAAGATGCCAGAAAACTGGATGCCTTCATCCACTACGGACTGGTTGCCGCCCAGCAGGCCGTGGAGGCAAGCGGTCTGAATGACTTTTCCGGGCTGGACAAGGAGCGCGTGGGTGTTGCCATTGGCTCCGGTATCGGTGGCCTGGAATTCATTGAAAAGAACATTATCAATATGGAGAAGTCAGGCCCCAGAAAGGTGTCTCCCTTCTTCGTTCCGGCATCGGTCATCAATATGATATCGGGTAACGTGGCCATCCGGTTTGGTTACCAGGGTCCGAATATTGCGATCGTGACGGCCTGCACCACCGGCACGCACAATATTGGTTATGCCGCCCGCACCATCGCGTATGGCGATGCCGATGTCATGCTGGCCGGTGGCTCGGAAATGGCGACTACCCGCAGTGCAATTGCCGCATTCTCCGCCGCCCGGGCGCTGTCCACCCGCAACGACGAGCCGGAAAAAGCCAGTCGCCCGTGGGACAAAGGGCGTGATGGCTTCGTACTGAGCGACGGTGCTGGCGTATTGGTTCTGGAAGACCTGGAACACGCCCAGCGCCGTGGCGCAACAATTTTAGGGGAGGTGGCAGGCTTTGGCATGAGCGACGACGCTTTTCATATTACGTCGCCCCCCGAAGGTGGGGCCGGAGCGGCACGATCAATGACCAACGCCATTCGCGATGCCGGTATCTCGCCAGCCGAGGTTGACTATATCAATGCCCATGGTACATCTACCCAGGTAGGTGACGTGGCGGAAGTTGCAGCTGTGAAATCCGTTTTTGATCAGCATGCCCACAAACTGGCGGTCAGCAGTACCAAATCAATGACCGGGCACCTGTTGGGCGCTGCCGGTGCCGTCGAGGCCATCTTCTCGGTGCTGGCCATACGCGATGGCATTCTCCCGCCGACGATCAATCTGGAAGATCCGGAAGACGGATGTGATCTGGATTTTGTCTCAGACGGCAGCCGCAAGGCCGATATACGCATTGCACTGTCCAACTCCTTTGGCTTCGGCGGTACCAACGGCACGCTGATTTTCCGACGTTTTGAAGGCTGAACGGCATCGTGCTGAAGGTGATTTACCCGGACAGCAAAGGGGTGCCTGCAACAGATCGCGGCCTTGCCTATGGCGACGGGCTGTTTGAAACTATCCGGATGTCTGGCCAACGAGCGGTTCTGCGGCGTCATCACCTGAACCGCATGGTGTCCGATGCCGAGCGCCTTGGCATTGTCATCGATTACGATAAACTGAATCATGAACTTGGCCGGGCGGCAGTGGGTCTGATACCGGTGGATGAATCGGGTTCATGGATCCTCAAGCTGATCCTGACTCGCGGCAGCGGTGGCCGCGGTTATCGCCTGCCAGAGCGCGTCGAGCCGCATCTGATTGTGTCGGCAGCCGCTCTGCCACCGATGCCTGAACCTGGGGGTGTGGTTACCCGATGCGCCAGCTTCCCATTAACGGTTAATCCCCGGCTTGCGGGCATCAAAACCCTGAACCGCCTGGAGCAGGTGATGGCCAGCCGTGAATTTACCGGGGCCGAATGGGAGCTGATCATGACCGATAGTTCAGGCCATTTGGTGGAGGGCACCCGCACCAACCTGCTTGCGCGCGTAGAGGATGAGTGGGTCACCCCTCCGGTGAGCTCCATTGCCGTCGCGGGGGTGATGCGCCAGTACGCCATGGAATGTTTGCGAGCCGCCGGCGAGAGAGTTGTCGAACGGCCTCTGCCTTCGGATATTAGTTCGCTGTCGGGGTTTCGCGGCCTTTATTTGCTTAACAGCGTTTTTGGCGCGGTAGCCGTGCGCTCGCTCGATGCAGTTGATTTGCCAGTTGACGGTACACTTGCGACAATCTGTGATTCTCTCGAAACCTTGGAATAATCGTTTGTTCAAGAAGTTACTCGTAGCGCTCGTCTCACTTGTCTTTCTTCTGGGTTCCGGTCTGGGAATGTGGCTCTGGCAGGGACTTCAGACCCTTGAACAGCCGATCTCGCTGGAAGAACCGGTGCTTTTCTCTGTGCCGATGGGCGCGGGGTACGATCAGGTTGCCCGTTCGATGGAAAAAAACGGGTTTATCAAAGACAGCCTGTGGATGCGGATCCACGCGCGTCTGAACCCGGCGCAGTCCCGCCTGCAGGCCGGGGAATACGAATTCGCTGATGGCATGTCCCGCCTCGCTATGATTCAGCAGATGGTCTCCGGAGACACCAAGCACTGGCAGATTCAATTCATTGAAGGCTGGACCTTCCGGGACATGCGGCTTGCCATCGCGGACAATCAACGTCTCGACAAGGTTACCCCGGACTGGACTGACGACCAGATCATGGCGGCAATGGGCGCAGAGGGTGCCCACCCTGAAGGTCGCTTTTTCCCCGATACGTATCTGTACACCAGCCTCGAAACCGATCTGGACCTTTATAAGCGCGCCTTCTCCAAAATGGAGCAGGTGCTGGCGGAAGAGTGGGAAGACCGAGCTGAGGGTCTGCCTTACGATACCCCCTACGAAGCGTTGATTATGGCCTCTATAGTCGAGCGGGAAACCGGCGCCGCGCACGAGCGGGCAGAGGTTGCCGGTGTGTTTGTCCGGCGCCTTCAGAAAGGCATGAGATTACAGACCGATCCGACGGTTATTTACGGTATGGGAGATCAGTACAAGGGGCGAATCTCCCGCACGGATCTTCGCGCATATACTGAGTATAATACATATAGAATCAACGGGTTACCGCCAACTCCAATCGCTTTGCCCGGCCGTGAGGCTGTTCATGCATCCTTGCACCCTGCCGACGGCGATGCCTTCTATTTTGTTGCCCGGGGCGACGGTACCCACAAGTTTTCCCGCACTCTGGCAGAGCACCAGGAAGCGGTGCGCCAGTTCCAGCTGAATCGGCGTGCGGACTACCGCTCGTCGCCTGCAGCGCCAGCATCAGATTCTGAGCCCGAAGCAGAAAAGGAATAAAAGCATCCATGAGCGCGCGGGGGCAGTTCATCACGTTTGAGGGCACCGAGGGTGTCGGCAAGTCCACCCAGCTGGGAAATGCAGCGACCGCATTGCGGGATTTCGGAATCGACGTCGTGGTCACCCGTGAACCTGGCGGGACGCCCATGGCCGAAGCCATTCGTGAGCTTTTGCTGGCGCCCCGGGAAGAGCCGGTTAACGACATCACGGAGCTGCTGCTGATGTTTGCCGCCAGAGCCCAGCACCTGCATTCTCGGATTCTCCCGGAACTGGCTGCCGGGCGCTGGGTACTGTGTGATCGTTTTACTGATGCAACCTTTGCTTATCAGGGCGGTGGCCGGGGTGTTCCGGCCGAAACCATCGCCACGTTGGAAACCCTTGTACAGGGCGATGTGCGGCCCGATTCCATTGTGTTGCTGGATGCACCGGTAGAAACCGGAATGGCGCGCGCAAGGCACCGGGGTGAGCTGGACCGGTTTGAACAGGAAGCCGTGGCATTTTTTGAACGCATTCGTCAGACCTACCTTGACCGTGCCGCTGCAGCGCCGGATCGCTACCATGTGGTGAATGCGGCCCGACCTCTGGACGAGGTCAGCGAAGATGTATCGCAACTGCTTAAAAATCTCGCTTTGCGCTGATTCGTGCAAACCCTGATCGAATCTGGCTTAATTAATTCAGACCCTCTACCGCATTTCACCAGCACCTGCATGAGCACCCTCAGAAAACACAAAGGCACCACGCCTTCGCGTCTTTGTTCGGCAGCCTGAGTGCCCGACACTTCGCAAATATGAAATCAGGAAGATTTTTAAAATAATCGCAGGAACCTTTAGCACGAAGTCCTTATGACTACTAACTTAATATCGTCTGGTCCACTTTATCGACATCTTTGCGCAGATAAGCGGGCCAGTTCGAGGGGCGAGGTAGCCCGTCAGGGATTTGCGGACTGGTCGAGCGCCTGGGCCCGGCGGTTCTTATGGCGGGTTGTTCGTCGCGCCGTCTGCCCGGGAAATAAAATCAATTAAATACCTGAAAAATGAATAATTTGGCCTATCCTTCATGTAATACCATCCACAGCACGGGGAATGCATCGCTGCTTTCTCTTGGTATCGAAAAGGTCTGAAGCGCAAGTTGTCGTAATGACGTTGTTAAAATAAAGCTGAACGAAAAGGAGGTAATGATTGAACAGCGGGGCTGTAGCTAGTGACTTCCGTGCCGTATTGACGGGGGAAGAAACAGAGTTAAAAAAACAAAGTACTGGAGAAATTTCATGGCTATTGGTGTTTGGATCAGTCTAATTGGTTATTTTGGTCTCATGATTGCCATCGGCATTTATGCGATGCGCACATCGACGTCTTCATCCGAAGATTACATGCTGGGCGGGCGATCGCTCAGTCCACAAGTGGCGGCCCTTTCGGCGGGTGCTTCGGATATGAGTGGCTGGCTGCTTCTGGGGCTTCCCGGCGCGATGTATGTGTCAGGGTTGGGTTCGGCCTGGATCGGTATCGGCCTGCTTGTGGGCGCGTTCTTTAACTGGACGTTTGTTGCGCCCCGGCTTCGTGAACAGACGGTTCACTATGGTAATGCCATTACTATTCCGTCTTTCCTGGCGAACCGGTTCCCGACCCAGGCGCTGCCATTGCGTACAGTGGCGGCGATCGTCATCGTCATCTTCTTTGCCGTCTATACCGCGTCCGGCCTGGTCGCTGGTGGTAAGCTGTTCGAAAGCGCGTTCGCCGGAATTTTCAACTTCGGTGGCCTGAGCGACTACGCGGTGGGTATCGTGATCACGCTGGGCGTGGTACTGGTTTACACCGTTGTCGGTGGCTTCCTGGCGGTAAGCATGACGGACTTTGTTCAGGGCTGCATCATGATGCTGGCGCTGGTCCTCATGCCAGCGGTTGTGCTCTGGGGCGAAGGGGGCGGCGGCTATGCGCAGGCGGCGCAGACTTTGAATGAAGTTGACCCCACGCTGTTAACCTGGACGGAGGGACTGACCTTTATCGGCTGGCTGTCTGCGGTTACCTGGGGTCTGGGCTATTTCGGTCAGCCCCACATCATCGTGCGCTTCATGGCGATTCGTACACTTGAGGAAGTACCGACGGCTCGTAACATCGGTATGGGTTGGATGCTTATCTCGTTGATCGGTGCGGTGTCTCTTGGTGTGTTTGGCCGGGCGTACGCGATTCGTAACGGTATGCAGATTGATGATCCGGAAACCATTTTCATCATCTTGTCTGATCTGCTGTTCCATCCGCTGATTACCGGCTTCCTCTATGCCGCGCTGCTTGCCGCGGTCATGAGTACCATCTCCAGTCAGCTTCTGGTGTCGTCCTCTTCACTGACCGAGGACTTCTACCGCCTGTTCTTGCGTAAGGAAGCGGGCGACAAAGAATGCGTCACGGTTGGCCGGATCTGTGTCGTACTGGTTGGTCTGGTTGCAGCCTTTATTGCGTCTGATCCGAACTCTCAGGTTCTGGCGCTGGTCGCTAACGCCTGGGCAGGCTTCGGTGCAGCGTTTGGCCCGCTGATTATCCTGTCGCTGATGTGGCCGCGCACGAACGGTGCTGGTGCTATCTCGGGTATGGTTGTCGGTGCCGCCATCGTTATAATCTGGACTTCACTGGGTTGGAACGGAGAGTTCATGGGTGGTCCTGGTGTGTACGAGATCATTCCTGGCTTCTTGGCTTCCTTGATTGCAATCCTGGTGGTGAGCAGCGTGACTGCCGATGCTGGTGAGTATCAGCACATCAACCACTAAAAGAGCGCATATAACACGCTCAACGAAGTAAAAGGGCTCCTGCGGGAGCCCTTTTTTTTTGGTGCGCCAGGCATGGCGCGTAGCGCCTTGAGGGGCGCAAATACCATCACTATGGAGCCGTTCGAGTGACCGTCCCTGAAGTCCTGGCATTGCTGTCGATCGGAGGTATCGCCGGGTTCATCAACGTGCTGTCCGCTGGTGGGTCCATGCTCACGTTGCCTTTGTTGATGTTCCTCGGTTTGCCGCCGCAGGTGGCCAATGGCACCAATCGCGTCGCCGTTACTTTACAGAGTGTGACGGCGGTCAGCAGTTTCTACCGTATGGGGCATAGCAACCTGGTGGTGAGCCTGCATCTGGCTATCCCGGCGGTTTTCGGTTCCGTGCTGGGTGCCTGGACAGCAACGGGGGTGCCTGATGCGGTGTTCCAGTTCGTGCTGGTGGCCGCGATGATCGGAGCATCCGTGTTTATGCTCTTGCCCCAGCCAAAGTTGGATACCCGTCCATTGACGACAGATCGTCTCACGCCTGCGATTTACCTGGCGATGTTTGTCATTGGGGTCTACGGCGGGTTTATCCAGGTGGGGGTTGGCGTGCTGTTTATTGTGGTTCTTTACCACATGCTGAAAATCGACTTACGCCAGGTGAATGTCCTCAAGGTTTTCATCGTTTTGCTGTTCACCTTTGCCGCGCTTCTGGTGTTTGCGCTCAGCGGTCAGGTGCGCTGGGGCATGGGGCTGACGTTGGCGGTCGGTAATGTCACCGGGGCGTTTGTTGCGACAAGAGTGAACATGAGCGAGCAGGGCGCAAAGTGGGTGAAGTGGGTTACCCTGATTATGGTGGCTGCCATATTGATACGGCTGGCGCTGTTTTAGCAGCAGACAAAAAAACGCCAGCCCGGAGAAGAAAATAGTGAAAACTGTGTAATTTAGTGACTGACTGACTGAAAGCCCCGTGATTGAAAGTAGCCGGGGCTTCTTTCATTTTTACACACTGTGTAATCCGATGTGTAAAAGTTGTTTGCTGGCCGTAACGGGAGATCAAAACAACACCAGTGGTAAGGAGCGGCAACGAAGAACAGCTCAGTTGGCGTCTCGTTAAAAGTTTGGTTATACAGTTCAGAGGTTGGTCTCTTCTAACCAGTACTGACTATCATTCGGGTTAAACACTTCTCGTACAAAATATTCATTTTTGTCCTTGTCAAACCAGATAAGCTCTATCCGCTTGCCAATCAGCTTCGACAATCGCTGGCATTCTGAGGCGAGGACCTTTTCTGCGTCGTTGCTGACTTTATGCTCAGCGGACTCCCACGCTCTGACACGGTCAATATCTCCGATTGAATTCTTAATACATAAGAAAATTGCCGCCCTTGAATAAGATACAGAATGCCCATCGCAGAGGAATTTCGATTCTCCGGGAACCACACACGCCTCAATCTTATAGGCAGCTCTGAAATGGCGGTGGCGTCTCAAGCATGCCTCCGTTGAGATGCGTCGTTTAAAAAAACTGCCGATCATAAATGCCTCGTATAATTCTTGCTGCATGCGCACCCGTGCGATCGAGCCGAAGGCGAAATTCAGTTGGCATCCCCTGGCTATTTTCATTAGATGCCATCCTTAACCTTCATCCACGATGTGAGCAGCCTCGCCACGTTCGATTCCCGCCTTTGCTCGCCTGTATGCCATCGGGGGGATCTCTGGAGATTCAGAGTTCAAGGTGTCTCTTCGTTCTGCCAGTTCGCGAAATTGCTGCGTGACCTTTGCGTCATCGGACTTGAGATCTATCGTTCTCAATATCCGGGCTTGGTTTTTTAGCGCAAGGAAGCTTGTGCCGCTTACTCGGTGTTCATTTGCTCGTGCACTCGGATCAAGAAATGTCGATACTGAGGTAAGTGCAGCAACAAAAATCGCAACGATGCCAGATACCAACACCAAATCGTTGAACGCAGCGACGCCAGCTACCCCTGCTCCGATTGCCGAAGGCACGCCTAGCCAATAGTTGCAGTGTCTCCAAGTCGAGGCCGCTTCAAAATGCCCTTTTGACGAATATTTTGCATCCTCCTCAATCCTTTCGAGTTCTCGCGAAATGTCTTCTTTCATAGCTATCCATACTCCGGAAACGGGGAGCCCCCAAAAAGCTGACGCCACTTTGCAATTGCTGTTTTATGATCGTCATTCTCACCATACGTTGCGTACCAAGCAGATCCTGCGAGCGTCTTGGCGCTTTCAAGTCGCTTTAATAGTTCCTGGCGGGAGTTGTAGTTGAGGTAGCCATCGACGATGCCTCGGTCATGAAAAAGTGGCGATTTTACTACCTCGAATGCTTTATCAAACCACGTAAAAAGCGCCCAGCTTAAGTCATCAATTGCATGCGTCCAGGCGTGCAACGCTGCAACCTCAATGTGATACGACTGCATGTAGTCGGAGTGGGCCTTGTTCCACCACTTGACCATTTTTAGGGCCTTTCGAAAATTTGGGCCGCGAAGTCGACTTGCGGCTTCGACATCTGCTGAATGAACTCTAGGATTTGTAGATATCCAACTGCCTGTATTGGAATCTGGAATTTGGTATTCTAGGAACTTTCCATTGTCAGAGACCCTTGATGCAGGGACGATATCAACGTCAGGCCATGTCTCATACTTCAAAGTTACCGCTTGTCCATTCCGACGAACGCCCGTTCTGTATCCTCCTAACGCATCGCGAACCGACTTAAGGACCTGATGAGGCGTCTTTTCTTTGATGTGCTTTCCGAAATGAAGAACAACCATGACGTCTACATCAGAGTAACCGGACAGAGCGGTGAACCGCGATATCGAACCAGACGGAAACGCCTCCAGAATCTCGAAATGGTTTCCAAGTAATGAAACGAGCCGGTCACGACGTTTGTTGGCGACCGTACGGTGATCACCCGAAAGATTGATGGAACTGTAAAACTGGTCAAACGACACGGCGACGGTATAAGGCATGCTTCCATGACACCTAGCAGTTGATTGGCTTGAATTTCGATTAAACCGCAATTGAGCCTCCGGATCAAAACGTCGCTCAGAAGCTTGAGTTGCAAAAGGGCTCCGCCCTCTCGCCGCAAGCGGCGATTCACCCGAGGTATTTGACGACCAGCGATGGTCTGGTAAGGTCGAAGAGTGGCACAGGGAGAGGTCCCGATGGCCGCGACCGGCGATGAGGGGTGTTGTGCTGTTTAGGCCAACCCCCGAATCCCTTCTTTAACCGAGCAAGCAGCCAATATTGGTTAGGCGCTTTGAGGCTGAGTTACCTTTTTTTATGGCGCTTTCAATAAGCGCTGAGTCCCCCATCAGCACAAGTTTTTTAGAAGGTCTAGTGACTGCTGTGTAGATCAGAGACTGATCGGTCATGCGTGATGCATATTCGGGAAGTAGCAGAATACACTTGGGCCACTGCGACCCCTGCGATTTATGGATCGATATGGCGTACCCTAGCTCAATGCTGGTGATGGTTTCGTTGGTGATCTCGACAGGCTTCCCGTCTATGTTCATGACACCGTAAGCGCCTTCCTTAGGGGCATCATACACGTGGGTAATCTCGCCAAGGTCACCATTGCGAATATCGGCGTCATAGTCGTTCCGGGTCACCATGATTCGGTCACCTAACCTGATCTTCGTCCCGCTGCTTGTTATCCAAGGTATCCATTCCATTCCCAGGTCTGTGTAGCAGAGTTCTTGAGGTTGGAACTCGTCATATTGAGATTGAATGAGCTTGTTAACTTCGGTGACACCTAACGGGCCCTTGCGGATTGGCGTCAGTACAATACAATCGGCTGGATTGTTGGTTTTAAGGTACTCTTCTAGCAGTGATTCGTGACTAAACTCGGGAACATAGCGTGTATCGCCACACGCACTGTTCAGTAAGGCCCTATCCATCTCTCCCTTGCGCACGGCAGTCGCCAACTGGTGAATGCCACTCAGTTCACCCTGTCGTTTCACCTGTGTCAGCTCGAACATGGGAAGTCCGCTGTCCATCGCCGCGTGGAAGACCAGGCCGCCACCGACTGGAGGGAGCTGGGACGCATCACCCAGCAGAATGATACGCGCTGCGGATGGGAGGATGCCTACGATCTTATAAGCCGAGAGCAGATCCACCATTGAGGCTTCATCGATTACCAGTAGAACATGCTCTTCAACATCACGCTTCTGATCTCTGAGGTGATCAGAGATGAACTTGGCAATCGTTTGCGCCTCTCGTCCTGTACTTTCGGCCATGCGCTGAGCAGCGCGACCTGAGAGCGCTACCTGATACTTCGCAAGACCTGAAGAGAGCTGATCGTAGATCGCGAGAATCGCCAAAAGGATCGTGGTTTTACCCGTGCCAGCACCACCTGAAATTATGGAGACAGGCGATTTCACGGCGCTTATAACGGCCGCACGCTGCTCCGCAGTCATGCGAAATGGCAGCGATGCCTCAAACGATTTGAGTGCTGCTTCAATTTGGTTATCGGTAAGGTCTTTTTCCCAGCCTGCCAGCAATGAGCCGCTACCTGGGGGACGCTCACTGCATTTGGTCAGGAAGCGACTAACGGTGCGCTCCTGTATCGCAGCCCCGAGGCTCTGAAAACCATTCCCGACTCGCAAGAGTGCGCCGTGTTTTAATGCAGCATCCGTAACGCCTGCTGCATTGAGGCCGATCGTTTCGCAGATCGCTTCTGAGCCACGAATCATATCGTCCTCGGGAACAACAGTGGAGCCGGTCTCATAGCAAAATCTGGTAGCCACTTGCTCAGCCACAGCCGCTAGGATGCGACTCTCAGGCACATTCAACTTGGTGCGTTTGATGAGCTTTAACGTGTCTTTAAACGACACGCCAAAAGCAGTAAGTATCAAAGGATCTTCGGAGATTGTCTGGACGGGGTTGTCGTAAACCCTTGCCAAACTCTGAGCCAGCGAGAGGGGAAGTTTAGACTTCTGCAACCACTCCAGGGCCGCGTAAAAGCCCTCTGAGGGCCACTTTTCAATAATTGCGTGTGCCGACTCTGCGGAAACACCTGCCACTCCTGAAAGGCCTTCTACGTCCTTCTCGCGCACTCGCTGGTCAAGATCCGGGAATTGGCGTACCAAGCGTTTGGCTTTAACCTCTCCAACGCCCTCTATGTTAGCAGCGATCCATCTCGCCAAGAGTTCGCCGGAGGGGCGCACGAACTGCGACTTCTTCACCTTCATATAGCGCTCGGTGATCTCAAAGCTCCCCGCTTTGAAACTGTGGGTTTTGGTGATGCCATCGACATTCCAAACGGTCCCGACTTCAGCAGCCTCCATCACTTTCTTGGGGAAGGTAAGACACAGCGTATGCTTACGTCTAATCACTGAGCCGTCTTCTGCAATCTCCCAAGCGGTGCGGACTCCCAACCTGCGTATTTTGGCGATTTGAACCTTGATCATCGAGGCTGGTACCCCGTTTCCAGAAGCACCTCTTTCATCGCCGCATACTTCTCATTTTCACGTTTCAGTTGAGCGTTCTCGGCCTTGAGTTTCACGATCTGGTCCATAAGTTTGCTGACTTCCGCGTTGGTCACAGCAGCCTTCTTCTCCGAACGTTCACGGGCTGCCTTATGGGCTTTCGTATCGGCCTCTTTTTCGCCGTACCAACGTGCGTCGGCATCCTCAATGAGTTTCCTGATCTCGGCGTTTGAACCGTAGGTAGATCGGGAGATATTCAGCTCCGAGAATAGCGCTGAACGATTCACAATGCCGCGTCGCTCGTACTCGCCATGGTCCTCCTGAGTCTCGCGCTCGGCGATCCATTGCTTAACGGCTTCCAGGTTCTCTTGCCCCTTCGCTTGCCCGTTACTCATCGACTTCCCCCAGTATCTTTTTGAGCGCTGTTAGGAAGCCGCGAGGTAAGATTTCCATACCATACTCATCCTTCACCTGGCCCAGATCATTCGTCTGAAAGGCCAACTTTTCCAGCCATTCCTCGGTGCAGACGGTTCGCAGCGCTTTGATCTCGTTGTCTGAGCAAATCCCTTTCAATGAGGGCAGCAGATCCACGCTGTCCTCATGCTGGGATTCAGTGAATGCCGTGGGGCGCTTATCAATGACGATTTTGGTTTGATTCTTGAGCATGTTGGCTTCGCTTTTGTAGCGATCCCGCTCACGAACGATCTGCCCGAAGAGGGCACGCACAGCCGTGTCATCAATGCGTTCCAGCAGCTGGTAGTCCTGACTTGTTTTCTTAGCGGGCCCTACGCGTGGCTTCTTGGTGGTCGTTTGGGCCTTGACGGCCCACGCTTCGATCAAGTCACGATAGTGCTTATTCGCGGTTGCACGAATCGACTGATAACCAACGCCGCCATTCTCTTCAGATACGCGCCCAATGGTGGTGATAGAAAAGTCCCTGGCCCCCGAGTCGTAATAGGCCTTGAGGGTCTGGCCGAGCTTGTCCAGGGACGCCTTCGTTTTGGCTGTCTTGCCATCCTTAAGGGTCTCCAAGACAGCATCGACATCGATATTCATTCGAACACCTCAAGTGAAGGAATCCGCTTCATGGAGCCCGATGATAGCGTGATCGGGGAAATGTTTTTGACGGCCTCAAATCCGGATTTTAGAAGTCCGGCATCGCTTAGGTATTCTTCTGCTTCGACGTAGTTTGCGGCTACGCGGTAGCCCTCCAGCTTGTCATCGGGATTGGCGATCTTCGCCATCTTCCGCATGATCGCATTGCCCGCGATCAGCTGAGTTTGTTCGTCCATCTCAAGGAAAAGAGGTTGGTAGCCTGAGCGGGCCATCATGCGACTCAAGGCATTGGTGCGCTTGGCGATAGCGGGCGTCTTGCGCAGGTCATCATGCAGATCGGGATAAAATTCAGCATCCTCACACAGCAAGGATAAGTGCAGTAACTCCGAGTCCGTTTCGATGAACTTCATGCTGACGTTGAGATCCTCTGAAGAGCCAACCGCGATCAGCTTTTGACCGTCATCGTCCTCCTCGCGCTGGTTCTCTATTTGAATCAACCGGTTGATCAGGTTGAAGGTTGCGATGTAATCCTTCACATACTCATCTGCTTCCACGCGCTGCTTCTCGTAGCGGCGCTCCATGGCCTGAAGTTCGCTGTGCTTGAGGAACACCTCGCCTGCTTCCTCAGCGAAAAATAACTCATCCTTGAGCGCCTCCAGCTGACCCTCAATCTCGGCAGCCAGCTCGGCAGCCTGGTGCGCCTTGTAGCTTGTTTGATTGAATTTTGAGTTGAGTGCTGCAAGGTAGGTGGCATCGGTAATGTGCCAACGACAGCGTGGACAGTTTTCAGGTCCGTGGGGCACAGGGCTATAAACCCTTGTGTGTGCCGATTCTGAATCCCTGATAATCGGGCCCCCGTTCCAGCAACCGCCTATGGTGGACAGCTCATCCGAACGCACGGTGTTGCCTCCGACCAGGCACACGCCTGTGGCACGTTCCTCCCAGCCAATCGGATTCCGGTTCGCAAGCACGGCCTCGACTGAGTTGTATTGATCGCTATGGTAGGCACTGCGGAGTTGGATTTGATTGATTTCAGCGTCCGCGAGAAAGTTGCGAAGCGAGCCTTCACCTCGTTCAAGTAGGGCGGTGTCAGCTTCTTTCATTTTCTCGGCCATAACGGAGGGCGTGATCTTGTTGTAATAGATCGTCATCAGAAGACGCGTATGCCCTGCGAGAAGCTTTGAGATCACGGGCAAAGGTAGTTCGGTATCCATGGTGTAGCAGGTAATCAAGGACACCCGGAGGCTGTGCAGGGGGTATTCCGTTGCCTTCTTTTCTGCCTCCTGCCCCTCGTAGTCATCACCATAGTCTTTCACGAACCGCAAGCGGTCGCCGTTAGCTAGCACTTGGCCCGTTTTGAAGATATCTTCTTCCAATTTGGATAGGAGGCGATACCAAGGATTATTAGGGAAGCTGGAGGTAATTGGGAAACCTGAATTTCGATCCCGAAACAGAAAGGCGAACTCGCCCGCCGCTTCCAATTCTGCCTTGGATTTGATGTGACGTGTATGCTTTGCCTGAAGCTCCGAACCTTTGGTCAATCGATCAATCGGATTGTATTTTTCCTGCCAATTACGGAGCTTTTCCAGCCAATAGATAAGCTCCTCATGCTGCCAGGGGATAGTGTAACCGCGCTGAATATCTTCCTTGTTTTGATCGGCGGTCTTGTTGGTGGATACGAAAAGTCCGGTGGTATAACGCTCACTCATGGAATCATAAATGCGCCGGAATACGCCTTTCTGATAGGGACGTTTCGGTGTCCCATACTTGAACGAGTGTTTGTTATTTTCGACCCAATGACCCCCTTCATAGCGCCACGTATCACCTTCCCCGGAGTCCAGAAATCGCACCTGGTAAGAGCGCAGAGGCAGGTGAAGCTTGGTGAACAGGAACATCGCCATCACTGGCGACCAGATCTCGTGGATTTCAACTCCCTTTCGGTCTCTCGTCACAATCCGTGTACGCGCAATGCAATCCGGATCATTTGGGTCAATGACTTCAGGAGAAACTTGCATCCAAGCTCGATTTCCAGTCATGAGGGTATCGATGGCCCAATGCCAATCTCTAAAATGACGTCCCGCCCATGGTGTTTTATTGCCGGGGTCATCGGTTGGATAGGGGCAGAGAATGTGCCTGGCTTGCTGAATATAGCGATAAGGTAGCGGGCTATGGACGGTTTCACTATTTAACTGGTTTTTCTTTATTTTATCGAAAGGATTCGAGAAGAGGGGCCGTGACAAGCCGTAGTCATCGTCGGCGCTCAGATGGTTTGCGAGGATGTGATCACACAACAAAACCGCATACAAAACGTATTTATGATTGTTTGCATTCGATCCACTGGCAATCAGATATGCAGTAAACTCTTCGGTCGATACCTTATGGCCGCGTGGATGGCCCTTGAACATCATTGCCGCATCAACGGCGTAAGGGGCTTTTCGTTTTAGGTAGTTCAGGAAGTGTTTTAAGCCCGTTAAACGTTGGGCAACGTCTTGATCTTGCGTTGCGAGCCATTCACCAGCGTATTGCTGCCATTGCAGCCACTCTGATCCTAGATCCAAGGTCACCCACCCAAGCTTCAGGTCGGTGGAGTAGCCTTTGCTTTTTCCCTTCTTTCCTACCATTCTTATCGTTTCCCTAGCCGTGGATTCTTGCCGGTGAAGTGGCCGTCTGGATCGAGGTCGTCAAATCCATGCTCTGTCAGTGTCTTCCAGTCAAAGGATGCAGCGGTTTTAGCCGCATCCGATCCCAATTGAAGTTGCTGTGATGCTTGGGACAGTGCCTGTGAGACCTTGGCGCTGGATGGCATGGTGTAAACCACTTGGGACTCAATGCTTTTGTGATGCAGACATTTTTTGCGTATGAGCGGATCGACGCCTGCATCCGTCAATCTGCGGCCATAGTTGTGTCGATGACCGTGCGGGTCTAAACCCACTGTCTTGTTAGGCTCCAGACCGATTCGTCTCAACCCCGCCGCATAACTTTGGTTGAAGGCGTTGAAGGTATAGGGATTCCCTAAATATCGAGAGTCAAAGCTGATGAAGGCGTAAGGGTGGTGGCACTCCACGGATGCCCGGTAAATCAGATACTTTCGCCACAGCGACATGAATACTCGTGCAAAGTCCTGCGGGAAGAAATATGCCTCCAGGTAGCCGTCCTTGTGATCAGCCAACCTGGACTTCCAACCGAGATTCTTGGTGCCCTGCATCTCCTGACGTGGAGAGCGCCCATATTTTTCTTGTAGGTAGGCCTTGCGGGTTTTTATCCCTTTACGGGATTTCCAGCCCTCAGGCGCTGTACCGTCTAACTCGTTATAGATCCTCACGATGGCCCGGTCAGGGTCCGCAGGGTCCTCGAAGACATCCGTGACCCACAGCAGGAGGGCCTCGCTGCGCCGGAATCCTGCTCCATGCACAAGGAGCAATATGAGCTTGTCTCTCAGGGCAACACGAGGGTCTTTCGCGCCACCCAAACCGTTCAGGTAAAAGTCTTCAAACTTACCCGTAGGGAAGGCGATGGCGTCATCGTCTGTTTTTGCCAGCGGTGTTCGGCCTTTGATACTGCGGGCCCTCTTTACCGTGGTATTGATCGATTTGTCTTTGATGTGCCCCAGAAAGTCGTTCTGATTCCGCCTGAACCAAGCCGCATATTGGATGCGCTCCTCATGGTGAGTGGCTGTCCGAAGGGTGTTGAGGGGCTTGCCCAGGCCTTTATCTGAGACCCAATTGGTGAAATTCGTCAGGTTGCTAATATGTCTAGCTACGGTGCCGGTAGCGGCAGGTATCCAATAGAGTCCTGAGGGGTCCAGCCCATCTTCGCCTACGGTACCGCTGTATAGCCTTCTGACAAAAACCGAGAACATCTCCTCAGGGTTGTCGAACATGCCTTTGTTAGCATCCATGAACTCAATAAGAAGCATGATCGACTGAAGGTGCTTGTTGATTGTTGAAAGCGAGATGCCATTGAGCTGGAGGTTAAGCACATAATCGGCGACTGACGCCAAAACGCCTTCTTCAGTCAGAATAACGGGAACATCCGTAGTCACTCCGCTACTATCCTGAGCTATTTTGGCCGTCACCTTTGTTGCGAACATCTTTATTCCTTACATATTTTACACATTATATACTATATACCTTAATGCATTTTTGGCAAAAAGAAACCCCCAATTAAGGGGGTTATTCTCAAAACTACACACTTTCAGGCACTATACGTACCCGGAGGCTGGCGTTTTCATGGCACTAAACCCGGAAGGTCAGGCCTCAGGCAACGTTCGCTTCAGCCGCCTTGCTGGTGTATTTCTCCATCTGGTCGAAGTTGAGATACTTGTAGATCTCTTTCGACATGCTATCCAGGTCCTTGGTGTACTCCATGTACTCCGCAGCGGAGGGGAGTTTGCCCAGTATCGCGCCTACAGCTGCAAGTTCCGCAGAAGTCAGGTACACGTTGGCACCGTCGCCCAGGCGGTTCGGGAAGTTCCGGGTAGAGGTGGACAACACGGTGCTCTTGGCCGCCACTCGTGCCTGGTTACCCATACACAGTGAACAGCCTGGCATTTCGGTGCGTACACCGGCAGTGCCATAGATGTTGAAGTAGCCCTCTTCCATCAGCTGCGCCTGATCCATCTTGGTCGGCGGAGACATCCACAGGCGGGTTTTTAGAGGCGCTTTATTCTGCTCAAGCAGTTTGCCAGCGGCACGGAAGTGGCCGATGTTGGTCATGCAGGAGCCGATGAATACCTCGTCTACCTTGTCACCAGCCACCTCGGACAGGGTGCGGGCATCGTCCGGATCATTGGGGCAGCACACGATCGGCTCTTTGATGTCAGCCAGGTCGATCTCTACCACGTGAGAGTACTCGGCGTCTTTATCGGCGCGCATCAGCTGCGGATTGGCAATCCACTCTTCCATCTGCTGGGCGCGACGCTCCAGGGTCCGCGGATCGCCGTAACCCTCGGCGATCATCCAACGCAACATGGTGATGTTGGAGCGCAAGTACTCGGCAACGGACCCTTCAGACAGGTTGATGGTACAACCTGCTGCAGAACGCTCAGCAGAAGCGTCAGAAAGCTCGAACGCCTGCTCGGCGGTCAGGTGCTCAAGGCCCTCGATTTCAAGGATACGACCGGAGAACTCGTTGATCTTGCCTTTCTTATCGACGGTCAGAATGCCCTGCTTGATGCCGTACAGCGGGATGGCGTGCACCAGATCACGCAGGGTGATGCCCGGTTGCATTTCGCCCTTGAAGCGAACCAGAACCGATTCCGGCATATCCAGCGGCATAACGCCGGTAGCCGCAGCAAAGGCCACCAGACCAGAACCGGCCGGGAAGGAAATCCCCATCGGGAAACGGGTGTGGGAATCACCGCCGGTGCCCACGGTATCCGGCAGCAACATGCGGTTCAGCCAGGAGTGGATGATGCCGTCGCCCGGACGCAGGGAAACACCGCCACGGGTGCGGATGAAGTCCGGCATGGTGTGCTGCATTTCAACGTCAATAGGCTTCGGATAGGCAGCGGTGTGGCAAAAAGACTGCATCACCAGATCCGCCTGGAAGCCCAGGCATGCCAGGTCTTTCAACTCGTCACGGGTCATCGGACCAGTGGTGTCCTGGGAGCCCACTGTCGTCATGTGCGGCTCGCAGTAGGTTCCGGGACGAACGCCAATGCCTTCTTCCAGGCCACAGGCCTTGCCGACCATCTTCTGGCCCAGGGTGAAGCCCCTGGTGCCTTCTTCCGGATCATTGGGCAGCCGGAAGATGTCAGTGGCGCCCATGCCGAGGGCAGTGCGGGCCTTGTTGGTCAGGCCGCGGCCGATGATCAACGGGATACGGCCACCGGCCTGAACTTCGTCCAGAATCACATCAGACTTGAACCCGAATTCGGAGATGGTCTCGCCAGCTTCGTTCAGAATCTTGCCGTCATACGGGCGAACTTCAATGACGTCGCCCATATTCATGTTGTCGACCGGCGCTTCAAATACCAGCGCGCCCGCGTCTTCCATGGTGTTGAAGAAGATCGGGGCAACCTTGCTGCCAATACAGATACCGCCGGCGCGCTTGTTAGGTACGCCCGGGATGTCGTCACCAAAGAACCACAGCACCGAGTTGGTGGCCGATTTACGTGACGAACCGGTACCGACAACGTCACCAACAAAGGCAACGGGCAGGCCTTTGGATTTGATGTCGTCGATCTGGCTCATGGGGCCGGTTACGCCTTGTTCTTCCGGCTTAAGGCCATCACGCTCCATTTTAAAGGCAGCGCGGGCATGCAGCGGAATATCCGGGCGGGACCAGGCATCCGGGGCCGGAGACAGGTCGTCGGTGTTGGTTTCGCCGGTCACCTTGAAAACCACCATCCTGGTGCTTTCTGGAACCTTCTT
>Ga0307947_1000133_pt1 | contig 43877 bp, 37 predicted proteins | sample OrgLakmetagen232_FD_201840 | JGI IMG/M metagenome (GOLD analysis project Ga0307947, IMG submission 201840) | Saline water microbial communities from Organic Lake, Antarctica - #232 | ecosystem: Environmental > Aquatic > Non-marine Saline and Alkaline > Saline | place: Antarctica: Organic Lake...
ACTGTACGGTCAGTACGTCTTCACAGTACGGTCATGTACGTCTTCACAGTACGGTCATGTACGTCTTCACAGTACGGTCATGTACGTCTTCACAGTACGGTCATGTACGTCTTCACAGTACGGTCATGTATGTCTTCACATTACGGTCATGTATGTCTTCACATTACGGTCATGTACGTCTTCACATTACGGTCATGTACGTCTTCAAGTACGGTCATGTACGTCTTCACAGTACGGTCATGTTCGTCTTCACAGTACGGTCATACGTCTTCACAGTACGGTCAGTACGTCTTCACAGTACGGTCATGTACGTCTTCACAGTACGGTCATGTACGTCTTCAAGTACGGTTATGTACGTCTCCACAGTACAGTCATGTACGGTGCATGCCTCATGCACAGCCTGCCGGAATTCATACGCATGCCACTCACGCCGTCGTGGATCAAAGCAAAAAACTCTTCAGACCTGGACTTACATATTGGAGCCTTTGATTGCTCAACATGATTTGATTGATGAAAGCTGTAAGCCATTAGGAAGGGTACTAAAACCACTAAGGCACAGGTGCACTACACCATGCAGCCACTAAACTGTGCACTGCATTACCATAAGCCGCTCACTCACATCTTTATTGCTGCTGGACGGTCCCTGTATGCCCTAGAAAGATAATATTTTAAACTTGTGTGCTTACCGCCCCCTCTCTAGAATGTCTTTGCCCTCACCCCTAAATGTCTTGTCAAATACCGCACTCTCCGCCTTTGCTAACACCGCCAAGTCCAGTGAAGCAATTATATTAATGAGAGAAATCCCACCGGCCCCGACAAACATCATTAAGTAAGGTCCAGAGGAATGCTCATACACATGTGCAAGGCGATTGGTGTGAGATGGTAGCACCTAACAAATTCCAGGACTCAGCCGTCTCACGGCACACTGTTGTTCCTTACGTCTGCACTGTTGTTCCTTACGTCTGCACTGTTGTTCCTTACGTCTGCAATGTTGTTCCTTACGTCTGCACTGCTGTTCCTTACGTCTGCACTGTTGTTCCTTAAGTCTGCACTGTTGCTCCTTACGTCTGCACTGTTGTTCCTTACGTCTGCACTGTTGTTCCTTACTTCAGCACACTGTTGTTCCTTACATCTGCACCCCCTCTTGCTTATATCATCTGACATTTGATCACTGTGCGCCTTCCTTGCTCCCCGCCCTCCCCTCTCTTTCTCAAAAGTCGCATGCAGACCTTAAAGCAGGAGCCATGTAAGGTGCTGTTTGCACTTACCCCTAAACATCCATCCATCTATATCTCTCTCTTTCTCTCTCTCTCTCTCTCTCTCTCTCTCTCTCTCTCTCTCTCTCTCCATATATATAATATATGTAAAAATGTGTTATGCATGCACGGTGTGAAGAAGGTGCTGCGCAAGAGGTGCTGTGCGCATCATCTTCTTACAATTCCATCTCTCAAATGTACTATGCATGTAGGTTATAAAGATGCTGTGCAAGAGCGTTGTGTGCTGTCAACTCATCCACAAGGAAGACGGTGAGGCCATTTTGCGCTCTTCATGCAACAGTGGCGTGCAGACGAGTGCAGATGAGCATCCAGCTCAGGTACGGGGGTCCTGCCTGTATGATTGCATTTATTAAAGGAGGGTGCACAGTGCAGGCGCTATGATTTGTGGATCCACACATATATACACACACGCGTACACAGGCGCAAACACACATACACTTAAGCATACACACTTGAAGTAAATGATTAGAAGAGTAAGAGAGGACATAGCAAGACTTTAATCTTGTTGAGGGAGGCCCTGCATGGGGTCTGAAAGCTCGCTTATGCTTAGGGTTGGCATACTTATTTTTGCACGCTGAACATCACGGCATCTTGGCAAGACAACCTTTAGAGTTTGAGGTCTTTGTATGGTAAATTGCTCCAGCCAACCCTGCATGATCACAAAATTCATTTTGCACGGTGAACGCCAAGTCTCAGTGTTTCGGCAAGATGACCTTGAAGCGTATGGCCTCACAATTTGTGCATTGCTCTGATCACCCCTGTGTGTACATGGTATTCGCGCTCATTATCTCACGCTAGTGAGCTGGACATCCAGTGATGTGCACTTGCTTTAGCAATTTAGATATGTGAAAGGCTTTCAGTTGCTGGCACCTAAACGTGCTCCTAGTTGCTGGCACCTAAACGTGCTCCTAGTTGCTGACACCTATACGTGCTCCTTCCCTTAATCATGTTGGATGTTGTTAGCATTACCAGTGTATCCTTTTTTATCCTGTATGATGGACAACGAAACGCATGCACCAGAACTCCCCTCAGATGGCATGATGTTATTATTGGTACTCGTAAGCAATAAGGTTGACGCAGGCTTGCTCTCTTATACTTTGCATTTGCATGTGCTATGATATATACACTTGCAATGAATGTAATGTACTCTATTAGACTGCCATTGATATGCATGCATATAAGTCAGTGTGCCTTCACACCAGAAATGCAGCTATGTCACGCTAATAGATGCTTATTTACTCACAAACATACGCGTCTGCAGGTCGCTCTTGAGCGCTTGGAAATTGTGCTGCGCACAGAGCAGGACATTCCCAGCACTCGACCCAAGAACAGCATGCAGTTGTACGAGATAGACGCCAATGATCCAGCTGTGCAGGTACTTCAAAACATCTTAAGTGTCCTGAAACAATCTAGTACATGATGCGCGATCTGAATTGGTCAGGAAGCGTTTGTTACAAGCTGCAAAGAGGGTCGCACATTGGCCAGTCGCTTTGCCTTGACAATGATGCAGCTTCACTGGGCAAAACAGCATAGAACATAAGGCAGTTGCATTTGCAGCATTTGAACGCAAATGCGTTGCAGCTTCTCCTTCGCAGCAACTGCACACGCTCGCATATGATGAGTAGCTTTCGTCTCGCAATTGTGCGGCTCATGTCCGGGTATTTATTTAAGTTATAGCTTTCCCACTATTTTCGTATACACACATACTCTCACAGATACATGCCCGTAGAACTATACGTACACAAATATCTGCATAAGCACACACAGGAACATCCAGACAAAACCATGCACACACAACCCCGTACACAATCACCAATGTATTGGTTTAAACGTTTAAACACAAACACACACACGGACACACACGCACACAGGTGCCGCTACGCGGCCCAAACCAGGACCTCAGCCTTTTGAACAGCTCAACCCAAAAAGGGGCAAGCAGCAGCGCCCACGCTGGGCCCGACATCCGGAGGATGTCCACAGCAAGCAGCGGCAGGCACTTGGGCAAACATAAGAGCAAGCGCTTCTCCAGCAGGCAACTCACCAGTCTCCAGCAGCAACCTCCACACTTAGATCAGCAGCAGCAGGAAGGCACTGAGCACAGTGGCACCACAGCAGTAGCTGCACTTAAAGGCCCAGGCTTGCCAGGCAGCCCTGGAGCCAAAGACCAACTACCAGGCGCTCGCGCGTTTGTACACGTGCCCCTCGGCCAGTCGCGTATATCTGCAGAGGAGGGACCTATGCCTGAGCATGCACAGGCAGCGCTGCGCACGAGCGACTGGCTGGAAGAGGCTGCCGGCATCGGCAAACAAGCGTGGGTGCGGCTAAGCCCTAATGCCGCTGCGTCCAAGGAAGCGCTGCAAGCCAACAGAAAGTCATTCGATGCCCAACGACAGCAGCAGCTGCAACAGCAACGGCAGCAGCAGGCTACTAAGGTCCAGCAGCAGCAGCTACAGCACTCACAGAGGCAACCCCAGCAGCAGCAGCAGCAGCAGCAGCAAACACAGGAACAGGAGCAGCAGTTAGGCCTGCAGCCTTTTCTGCAGCTGCATCTACAGCAGGGGCTGCATGCACAGCAAGCTGCAGCTCAAGAGCTGCAGCAAGAGCCGAGCTTTGACACGGGTGTAACAGGGGGGCATGCAGATGCTGGTATAGCGCCAGCAGCAGCAGCAGCAGCAGTAGTAGCAGCAGCAGTGACAGCAGATCTGGGACCGTCAGCAGCGCCGCTTGAGCTTGCACCGACAGCAAGGACACCGTCACGACTGCCAACAACACAACCAGAAGTGCTGGCAGCAGCAACAGCAGCAGCAACGGCAGCAACATCAGGCCTGCCTCCCACTGCAGCAGACTTTGCATCTTACAACCGCTCCGACGGCCCCTCTTCCCCAGGCAAAGAAAGCCAGACCCACCATTCCACAGCCCCATTTTTCTCTCTTCCCTTGTCTCCCTCCCAAGGCACCAACCCTACCAGCAGCAGCTTGACCCCCACAAACGCCTGTTTACTATTCAACCACAGCCCTACCAACAACTCACACACCAACAGCACCAACTTGCACCCCACCACTCAACCCGCCCCCCCTCCTTTTCACACATCCCCCATGACCTCTCGCCGCCAGCATTCCTGCACGTCTTCAGATCTTTTTGACGTGACCCCCACCCTCCCTTTCCCTCCGCTCCCCTCTACACCCAGTCTGTCAGCAGAGCCAGGACCCTTTCCCACCTTACCAGCAATGGCAGGCCAGCTCGGTGGAACGTGCCAGTTGCAGAAGTGCGGCATCACGTCTGGGGGAGCTTGTAGCCTACCCCCCAGTCAACCCTACCCGTCCCCGGAGCTCAGCTTGTCTCCGTCAAAAGAACTGTCAGCCACAAAATCAGCCTCCGTACCTGCTCCATCCAGCAGCAGCAGCAGCAGCAGCAGCAGCAGCGGCAACAATAGCAGCAGCACAACACATCCCTCCGTACCTGCTTCATCCACTTCACATTTAGGGGAGGGACAGCTCGCAAAGCAAGCAACGCCCAAAGGGGTAGAGTTGGGCGCTGGGCTCGCAGCTGCGGCTGAGGGGGCAGCAGAAGAAGCAGTGTTGCAGGTAGAGGAAGTGCGTGCGGGTGCACCGATAGCAGCAGGAGCAGCAGCAGCAGCAGCAGCAGCAGGCTTAAGCAACAGCAAAAGCAATAGCAGCTCCCCCTCCTCTTTACGTGCAAATGCTGGGCAGACCCTCACCAATAGCTCCCAAGCCAGCATGCATCCCCCACCACCCTCACTGATTCCTCCCCCAACGCCAACCTCTGCCTTTTGCTCACCTCCCTCCCCTTTCCTCCAAGGCTTGGGTGGAGAAGCCAGCAGCAGCAGTAGGGCAGCACCCTCCATGCCTTCATCCCCCCCCCTTAACCCCATCCTCAACCCTTTCACTTCAGAACCTGCCTCCGCCCTGTCCAATCCTCCTTGTTTACCCACCTCCACCCCCCAAGACATCCCCACCTCCAACTCCACAGTGTCCAAAGCTGTGCAGGCATTAGAGGCGGCCCTCACAACTTCGTCCCCTCCGCCACAAAGCAGTGCATCCGTCGTTAGCGGTGCCCCAATAAGCACGCAGAGTTGCGCCCAACCACAGCATGGCAGCTTAGGCAAGTCCCTGCGCTCGTCCTTGTGCAGGTAGGTGTATCGCAGGAATCAGATATGCTGATACAAACTAGCGTGGAATGTTGTACATTTGTTAACTGCAATTGTAAATCCAACGTGCACTTGTAAATCCAAAACGCGCACTCACGTGAAATGGCAAAATAAAGAGCCGACGTTATTGCTGATTTTTGGAGGCTAATAAAGCAATGTGGTTGTCTTTAATTAGCGCTGGTAGTGGTGCTGATAGCGATTGCAGCAAACACTGTGGCGTGACCATTCATGTCAGCTATATAGTCTGGCGTGCGAGTTCTTAAATCAAAGATCTGCTGCATATCTTCTTATCCTGAGGTGCCTCTGTCTTGCCCATGCAGGCATGTCACAAATTCGCCAAGTGGTTCTCCATCCCCTCCTTCTGAAAGAGCGATTGATATGCCATCTACTGTTGAGGTAGTGTCTCCTCCGCCAAAAGGAAAGTAATAAGGGGTTAAATGCTGTCGCAGATTTGGGCAGTTGGGCAGTATTTGTGGAATTGTAGCTTTGGCTGTGGCAATTTGAGTTTAGGAGAGCTTTTGCCATTAATTTGGGTGATCTACGGACAGGAAATGGGAAGCAAATGAGCACATTGAGACTGGTTTCAGTCGTCCGAGCAGATTTGATGATAGAGCCAATTTTGACTGCTACCGGTGTGTGTATTGCCTACAACACTGTGTTGGTGACCAATACCTGAATCCTACAATGTATCTAGTTACATAGTAACATTCTACAAGCTGTTGCTGCTCCTTGGAAGATTCAGACTGCTCAAAATGTATGTTTATTGTCATACGTTTGAAAAGGTAAAGAAAAATTACGCAGGTAGTGATAACTACTCCCCACATTAATGAAGGAAAAATAGCCGCTTTGGTACCAAGTATTGTAACACTTTTCCAACAAAAAGATTTACAGAGTTTACAGAGAAGGCCATCAGTCAAAACGCACGACTGCTAGGCTGCGTATGTAGAACACTGTATTAATTGTGAGGAGGAAGTGTCTGTTGAAGCATCAGATTGTAGAACATACAAAAATACTCTTGGAAAGGGAAAAAAGGCACAACGCTGTTTGTGACATCATGTCATTGCAGACTGAATAAAATTAGTAAAATCAATAAAGCATCTGCCAGGACCAACCGACCGCATTTAGTCAAGGAGGGGGAATCACCACCTGTGTGGTTCGGGCACATGAAAACATGGACTATCACACTCAGGTTACCAAGAATGAGAGGGGCAGATATTACCATACATACAATTCATGTTTGAGGAGCAGCGCACGCACAATGAAGAGATCTGGAACATCAAATCAACATGGTCTGGTTCGTCACTCTTTTGATGACTCCCATGCAGAAGAGCTACAAGTTATGACTATTTTATAGGACAAGCTAAAACATAAAGGAAGTCAACCTGTACCTCGGTGAAGCTAACACAGACATTGCATACAAGCTTTGGCCAAAAATGCATGACACGCCTAACGCGCAGCACAGCCCGGCTCTTACACACAGCAACCGCCCTGTGGCTGTGGTGATAGGAAGGTCTCACACTCCAGAATTTTTGCTGATTCAGGCAGTGGTGATTTGATCTGCTTGGTCCAAAATTGGCGATTTAGTTGTAACACCAGCTCAGACAGAGCACACACACACACACACACACATTCCTGGGGGTCAAAAACATGGGGTAAGGTGCGTGCTACACATCAATCGTGGCTGTGCAGGCAAGAACGAGCACCGTGCTGTGCGTGCTGTAAATTGAGGGTGCCATCGATACATACACAAAGGGCGAACAACGCGCAACCGACGCTTTGTGTGTGTTCCTGGGAGTCGAAAACATGGTCTAGGGCGATAGAAGGATACCGGAATGGACAATTCAGGGGTCCTTGAGATGCAAACGCGTAATAAAGAAGCAAGAAGCGACTTGTTGACGAGGACAAAGGCAAAGCCAGACACAGTTGACAACACACACACACACACACATTCCTGGGAGTCAATAACATGGGATAGAGGATGCGTGCAACACTTCCATCGGGGCTATGAGAGCAACCTAGAGCAAAGCCCCTTGCTCATGCCCAACTAATAAGTAACAAATTATGTTCCGTGCCAAATATGACTTCTAAGGAACAAGAACAAGTTCTCAAAAATATATGGGACGGATACAATACAAACAGACAAACACACCAGAATGTTTAGCCACATGACAGGTCCTGCCACCTGCCCCTTGTGCGGAGGATCAGACGGTGCTCCACACATGCTTCTTAGGTGCAACAACCATATTTTGCAGAGAATGCACATAAACCGACACCACCACACAGTTAGGCGTTGTGGGGAAGAGGTCAGCAAAGGCAAGCTGGGCTCAGCAGTCGCTACATTGGATGCTTGTAACAGTGAAAAGCTATGTGACCTTTGCATTGAACCTCACGATGTCAAAGAAACGTTCCCGACTGGGTTTTCCCAACAATACCAAACTTTTCTACTAGACATCAAAGTCGTGTAGGTAGCGTGTGAATCATGCCCATTGAAGGAAAAGGTAGATAGCTGGACCCCAGACTGATCCCCACAAGGAACAGAGACATACATCTTGTAGAATTTTAATTATGCTCAGACATAAACATAGAATAACACAACCAATATCTACCTCTTATCCAGCGTCTACGAACAAGGAGCCTCCGGGGCATCTCTAGGAACAACAAGAAAAAAAGAATAACTACGCAGGCAGCAATTCACTCCCTGCATCAATTAAGGAAAAGGAGACACATTGGCTTGAAGTGCCGTGAGTCTCCCCCACAAAACAAAGTCACACTTCATGTTATACTCCTTATAGTCGGGGGCACAATCTACAATTAGTACACCATACCTCCTCTACTAAACCTGGGCATCCCTCTGCACAAAGTGCACCAACAAGCCACTGCACTACACTGCCATGCAATTAAAAGCTTATAAACAAGATCACAGAAACAAGACACAAAATACAATTCAACAGCGACAACAGTGATGATAGGGGATCTGGAGGGGGGGGTACTGATAGAGACTGATAGAGCAGCTGGCTTCAGGAGGGCTAGACGCAGGCTAGGCCGGATCGCATGGCTGACAACCCACCATATCCTCATAAGTCTCTGTTATTTCTCTTTTTTTCGATTTTTGGTGGGGCTCTGGCCAGTAGTGTGAGCAAGTGAGAGCCTTTTTTAATGCACGCTGGTGTTTTCCGGCGTAGACTTTTTCTTTTACTTTTGCTGCGGGCCTGCTGCTAGATGAACTCTGAACAAGTGGCACTTGCCTGGATAAGACTGTAAAATTGTGTATAAGCAGCGAATTTTAAATCAGATGTAAAAACAGATTAGCAGGCACTCCAACAAAAGATTTAAGAGGAAGGTCAATGGGAATCAGGAGGGTTGCAGGCTCGATTTGAAACTGGCTCCTGATGAGAGTTTATATTAGTACTAGAAAGGTCTGGTATGGATGCATGGTCGACAGAGTGAACATGGAGCGTGGAAGCAAGTTTCTTAACCGTACTTTTCATAAGAATTATAATGAACCACCGACTTTGAAGTCGGTGTCAGGTCAGGCCTGCAAACTTTCTGATCCCATTTGCTAATTCTTCTTTCCATGGCAAAGGGGCCCACAATACTTGGTATGTCTAGGGGCGCCTATTAATATAGCGACACACGTTAATTCCCCATAATCATCGATAGAGCAGCAAATTTTTATCACAAGGTCTTCTCTGTCGATCCTCAGGTTTTCCTCCCGACACGACAGAGTAGCAAAGAGGGCCTTCGATCGCCTATAAACACCCAAGAGCGTCTCGCGCTGCTATTTATTCAGTTTGTGCTAAGCGCAACACGCTTTTTACTGTATCATGCTTTGTAGTCGATACCGCCATGATACAAATAATATAGTATATTTTCCAAGCATACACCGGCAGTTTTTACTCCCCTTGATTCTCGATTCTCGCCGATCACGATGAGCAGGTGTGGGCAAAGCTGTCTCCCTGTCTGTTCGTTTTTTTGGTGGCTGTTTTCTGGAAAATTGGCGGATGCTAACCCCGCTTTGCCCCCCTTCCATTATCAGCAGCAAAGGTTCCATTCAGCCCTTGACCTCTATCGAGGGCCCAGAGGCCTGGACTGCAAAGGTAGCTGTTTGTAGCTGGGAATCCCTGCACATCTTGTAATCCTGCGTAGCATGGCCATGTTTTTCTTCGGTACAGGGGCAGGGCAGGACTTTCACCAGCTTAGGCGCTGTCCTTTTCCCTGCTACATATTGTCCTATAAACTGTATGCACAGATGGCAAAATCTCATTATGCACTTGCTAGCAGGCACCTCTCACAGGAATTGACTCTCAGGAATTGACAGCTTCAGGCAGCTTCTTCCTGCCTGACCCCCCTAAAATGAATGCACCAGGTTCTTGATGAATGGTAACGACTGGAATGCATATATGACACAGGCCCAGTGAAGCGTTTTTTTACGCAGGAGTACAGCGACAACCCGTCATTCGTGTACACGCTAACCAAAGAAGATTTGGACGAATTGCAGCATGCTGTGGACAACGTCCTGCCTACCCTCTCATCCGTATCTAGTATCAAAGTACGTCATTGTCGCAGCAGCAGGGGGTAAAAAACAGTAGTGCATCACGCATGGTTATATGCAGAACTTTACCCCTTGCTTTATTGTTGTGCACCATCCATTGAGCACTCCAAGGATGAAGCATGAAGACTGTGAAGCTCTGGTTGTGGCCTTATAAGCACACGATACTACACCCTACAACTACACCCCTTTCAAACTGTCACGGATCAATTGTTTTAGGACAAGAAGGTGGGCAGCAGCACTCCTTGCCTAGCTTATAACGCTTCATGCTATCAACTACTTAATTGTTCATTGCGATGTTGCATTATTACTCAGGACGTCCGCCAGGATCAGTTTCAGCTTACGACACTAGGCCCAAAGCTCCAACAGATTCAGCAGGAAGTCACTTGGGGCCGTGGATTTGCAGGTGCACAATTTGAACTCGTTCTATGATTGTCGTTCACCTTCCTTTTTGCCTGGCGAAATGGCATCCTTCAAAGATATGCAGTCTTTTCGCTCGCTGCATACGTTGCATTTCCTCCTTTTGTTTTTGCGGATGCAGGGTGGCAATAATAATGTGTGCTTTACCCTGCTGCCCTTTTCTTCTCGTTACCAAACAGTGATAAGAGGGGTGCCGGTGACCGCCTGGAGCACAAAACAGGCTCTGCTAGGCTTCTGGGGAATGGGCCTCTACTTTGGGCATGCCGGAGCGAACAACAGCAAAGGTACCAGCGGCACATACAAGCGGTGTGGCAATCGTTTCCTCAACCTGATTTCTGCATTGTATAATGTACTAATGTTGCAATTGCCAATGAGGCAGATGACATCTACAAGCAAGGTTTTGTTTTTGGGAGGGGGGGGGTGTGTGGATATGCGAGCTGCAACTGCAAATCAGTTGAGGGAGACTTGTCCTCAGTACATGGTAATCAGGCATTTGTCTCCTGGTTGGGCTTGTAATGTTTCATCTGTACAAACAGGTGCAATTGACCAGAACTATATATGCACGGTGCATATAATTATTTTTGCAGATTTTTATAAAAGTACGGTCCTATATGGCGTACATATACAGTTCTGGTCAACCCTACAAACATGCCATATAATAAAGCTTTAAAAAAAGTGAACACCTTCCAGACACCCCTGCATGCAGGCCACCTGATTGGTCACATCAAGGACATTGGCCTTGATCCAGCCAATCCCGATACTCGTCTCTATGCAACAAGAGCCGCACAACCATGGTAAGGGGACACCTACCTGCCCTGGGTGTGATTCTTGTCCGTAATATACCTTAGAGCAGGCTCTAGCAACGGCTGAGACATTGAGCTGTAATTCTGGTTATGTTTATAAAAAGTCACATTCAAGATCATGGACATAGTTGTGCATGTCATCATACTTGTGTGCTGGAACAGGCTTATATTTCTCTAAGCACCACCACCAACCCTTGTGAAGGAATGAAAAGAAGGAAGACCTATGCAGGCCACGGAAACCACTTTCAACGATAATTGTAGAAAGTGGCCGCTTTGGTACCGAGTACAGCAAAACTTCTCCACCAAGGGAAAGAGAAAAGATAAATGTGGATCAAGAGGGTTGCAGGCTTGGCATAAAACCGGCTCCTGATGAGGGTTGGTAATAGTACTGGAAAGTGTGTGTTACTTTGATTGGTGGACAGGGTTACAAGGAGCTGTATGCTCCCCAGCCATAGAGCCTTGCCTTTTTGAGTGGCATAGGGTTTAGGCTGCGACTCTTTTGCAATCGTACGACTGTGAAATATCACAGTTGCCGCACACTACAACTCTGACTGGAAGATCCTCACTGATAATTTTCCTTTTCCCGGCAACCACCAAACTTTTTCCAGGCATAATGACGTGGCTGACCTTGTCGGTAAGTGGATGATGTTCACTTGAGCCTGTCTTCACTTTTGATCTCAGATAGCTTACAGCTATTTCCGATGTGCATGTGCTATATACTTTGTATCCTACATCAATCAATCCCTGCTGCTCACGAATCTGTGTGCATATCTCTGTGTGTGTGCCGTGCATCTGTGTGCATATCTCTGTGTGTGCCGTGCATATCGTGCATATCTGTGCAAATCTCTGTGTGTGCCGTGCATATCTGTGCATGTCCAGCCCTGCTATGCCTGCACCCAGCTCTTGAGGGCGGCACCAGTGGATGGTGCTCATCAGTTTCGGTGCATAACGAGATCTTAAAAAGGGCGCCCCACCTGGCCAGCGCTTTGGCTGGCCCAGACTGGTATTTTGACCGAAAGGGCGAGGTAAGAGCCAGGTAGCTGGATATAAGTGCACAAGAGGTAGAAGCCAGTGGGTGCTGAAGATGTGCAGGTACACGGGGCGCAGCACAAAAAAGAATTGTGCAACGGTTGGCCAGAACGAATACCGGATATGACCGTATAATTGGTGATTTCCCTGCCAAAAACACCGTATATGCACCGTATATGTATGGTTCTGGCCAACCCAATTTATATACGTTCAGTGCTCTGCTCCAAATTTATGCGTTATCCCTTGATGTGCCTGCTTCTGTGCCTTAGTTTATGATGAATGGGATGGACTATTTCCAGCAGCAGTGTTTCTTGTCATTACCGCTGATTGATGCAGATTCCTCCCAACAAAAAGCCGTTCTTCAGGATACCGGTCTTCAATTACCATGAAGGATACTTTGCTTGCAACTTCTCTGCAAACTACTTCCTCGGCTCGCAGCGACATCCTGAGGTAGGAATCTCGGCCAAGGCGGATGCTTTCATTAAGCAAAACTGTATGGACTGAACGGGATGTTTTTTGCTAGAAACCTTTTGAGCTGTAACACTTGAGCAATCTGCGCGCAGATGAATCCGTACGCAACAATGAGAGGGCACCAGGAGCCTCGTCCTAAAAGCCACGCCAAAGGCTGCCCCTGTTACACAATTATGTTCTCAAAAGCATGATCTTAAAAGCAGAGTGATCCTTTCCCTCCTTCTTTTGCTGCTGCCTCACATTGAGCTTGGAATGCCTACAAGAGTCTCCCTGTTCTTGCAGTGCAAATGTAATCTATCACTACATTATGGTGTGTGCCTCTACATCTCCCTAGCTTTGTCTCCCTTTTGCCTTCCTTGTTTCTACCAGGTCTGAGCAGTTCTGAGTGTTCTATCGTGTGAGGATGTTGATATTTACCCTCATCCCTCCACATTCTGCGTTGCAATGCAACTGAGCTGCAGGGGTGGGTGGCTGTAAGTACTATGTACTATGTACTATGGCACCAACACTCTTTCTTTCCCTAGATGTATGATGTGTTAAAAGTTGCAACAACTTCTATTCCCTACAACAATTAACAGCCGCGCACAAGCTTTACAATAAGTTTCAAACTGAACGGGTGTGCCGTTTTGATTTTGTTAATGGTGCCACTGCAGAAAATTGTGTCAGCCACGTTATTTCGCGCACACAGGTGCCTCGATTGACACATGAGCAACTACAGGCCATCGAATTGTTTGAGGAGCTTGCTGGGAGCGACCATCTGGCAATGCACATGGCACTTCAGCCAGGAGACCTGCAGCTGCTGAACAATCACACTATGCTTCATACTCGATCAGAGTTCAAAGACCACCCTGTGAGTTGCTGGTTCTTGCGATGATGTTTCACACTTGATGATGCTTTATACTTGAAAACAAGCAACGACAGCACCCTGCGCTCTTCGCACGCTGCTTTATTTCTTCGCAGCAGATGAAACCTTCCTTGCTATAGCCGCATGTGTTGCATTGATGTGTCATTCGCGATCCAGTTTGATTCTTGTGATCAATAATTACTATACCTCTTGTCAGCATATGGTAATTGCAAGAGTTAATTAGCTATACAGGTCCTTTAGAGGACGCTCTGGAAAGAGTATGGTAAGGGATTAAATTCCATTAGAGTTTAGCAATTTTCATCAGGGTTTAAGCCCAAAAGGGAAGAGGGGCGATTTATAAGTAAAAGAGTAAAAGTAAAAGTAGCTGAGATTTAGGAGGCCGGTGGTGGAATGCTAGAAACGCGGATGTCATGCAGGTTGGCAAAATCAATGTGCCTGATGATGCATGCAAACTATTTGGCGTGCATGCGCAGGAGGGCAGCCAGAAGAGGCACCTCCTTCGCTTATGGATCTCTCCCATGTCTGAACGTGCACTGCCTCCTGTCTACTCGGAATTATATGGGTCTACTCAGATTGGAAACAGGTGCGGTGGACAAGGGTATTAAGTGTCTGCGTACTTGTGTGTGTTACAGCAGCTCGTTTTTGTGGGGTAAAGGATGCTGGAGAGGAAGTATACTTTAACTTGGGGTTTAGGGTTTACCCTAAACCCTTATAAATAAGCAGAGGTGGTCGACGGAGGCCTGAAAAAGGGGTACTTTTGAAATGTTCCCAGAGTAAGGGTGACTTAGCTGGCAACTTCTAAGCTTAACACCCAGATGTAGTGCTGATAACACCTGAGCCTGAATGTTGCCAGCTGGGGCAAAAATGTCTGTTTGCCTGCGGCGTGAACCCTAATTTCCACCACCATTCTCTCATATCTCACCACACACTGACCTGATTTGTGTCATTTTTATATGACATTATAATAAAGAATATCATTGCAAGAAAAACAGGGCAAAACAGAGCAGTAGTTGGCCAGGTACCCCATTGCCCATTTCCCTTGAAAAATCAGCAAAAGGGGTGCCAAAAAGGATGAAAAACCAAGTTCCACCAAATTCCCGATCATAAACGAAGTACTCCCGTCGTGTTTTGAGGTGAAAAGAGGCCCTGGGTTGAGTGTGATGGCTCAATACGTAAACATTCAGTGCCAGAATTTGCAAATTTTGAACTGGATTTCTGCCCAGACCACTGGGGTAGTCCATTTGGCCTCAAACTTCATAAAACATCTAGTTACCTAGTTACGGATATGTTATTTAAACGATTGCATCGAAAAAGGAACAATTTCAGGACATTTACTCCGTCGACCACCTCTGCTTAAAAAGGAGAACTTTGTGGTTTGTATTTGCAAACTAGCAAGCTGCCAGCAGTGACATGTTTGCTTAAGGATCCCTACGCTGGCTTTAATTTAAAATGGTTTAATCAGGACTCAGTGGCCCTTTCTGGAGGAGAGACGTAGGTTCAAGAGGCCAAGTTTCTTCAGGTCCTGAAGCCAAAGTGGTTGATCTTGCAAAATCAACATGCTCACTAGAAGTAGTGAAGTAGGATCGTGAAAAACTTGTGCCCCAAATAACCTCCCATGACCACTGCATTGATGCAGGGGAGCCATCCTCGTGCCTCCTGGCAAAGAGTGCATTACAGAGGACGCTGACTAAGCACGTGTTTCCCACTGTTATTCGCGTGCTTAAATGTGTATTTTTACTGAACCAGATTTAGGCCTTGTTCCCTCCCTAGATTTGCGCTATCCTTGTTAAATTGTAAATGATGCACCACACTTTTTGTGCCATTCCTTTTTGCTAGAGTAGCAGAAAAGTCAGAACAGCGAGCCACCCTAGGGTTGGCCCAGTGATCAGCTGCCAGGGGCTTCATTTATTGAGGGTTAAATTGGCAAGTAGATTTACTCAGACAAAGCTAGGAATCAATCGCTATTTAATCATTGACGATGCCATCTTTGTTGCCTTGGTATCCTATCAATTGGTGTTAAATTATGATACCAGTGCCTTGCATCATTTTTTAGCCGGAGGCCTTTATCAATCATACATGTCTGGAGTAGAAGACTGCCTGCAGTCCTATGAGGGGTGGGGTTATTCTGGTGCATGTGACCGTCTGATCTCAGGTGAAATTTATGGTGCATGTGACCGTCTGATCTTCAGGTGAATTTGCTTGCCACAAGACTTTATTGCTGTATTAGCCTCATGTTACCGTACGTTGCCATACAAAAAATGCTGAGTTCAGTGTGTAACACTTGAACTCCAGTTGGAGTGAAGCAAAGTGATATCACTCATATCACTCATACCACTCGTGATTTTAATCTGTGTTCCTCTCGAGTTTCTCCATCTTTTTAGTTACTTATTCCTCACAGCTGCTTTTCCTTCTTATTCCAAGTTTGATTGTTTCAGAGGGGGACACTGGGCAAAACCCAAAACATGCTCCTTTTTGCATGAAAGGTGCAACTACTAACACGTCACTTCATCAAATTGGACCCAACCTAGCTTCAAACTGATGCTGACTTTATAAGCTTCCCGAGCATGTGCTCAGATTTAGACAAGTCGCCCTGCGTACAGAATGACAGGACTAGAAGCACATGTCATGCACCTGTACCCTTGATGGGTGCTTTTCAGGGGGAATGCCATATTAATTTGCATATCTCGCCAACCACTTACTCCATTGTTTTTGCAATGATCATTAAATTGTTATAAGGATTTCAAAGCACTGAAAAGCACCGGGTTTGGTGCTCTGGCTGGTCAGATACAGCATATGGCTGCTCAAAAAGTAGGGTTCACGCCGCGGCCGATTAGGTGTGGGCCCCTTAATTTGCAGGTTTCAGATATGCAGCTGAGCTTGAAACCTGCAAATTAGGGGGCCCTTACCCTGGGACATGCAAAAATCGTACCATTTTGGGCCTTGGTGTCCCCTCTCTGTGGTTTTTCTTCCTTTTCCCTCTAGTCTGGGCAGTTGTGAGGACCTAAAGTCAAGCATCTGTGACGAGAGCTTGTAAGTAATTAACCGCCGTCTCACGGGGCAAACGTATCAGAACCACGCTTTGCTTTTGCCATTTGGTTCAGGACTGAGCAAATTGACCTTTTATTCTAACTTTTGTCAATATCACGGGGTTTTCGTTGCCTGCGTAGTTGTTCTTCTTTTTAAGCATCAATTGGAGTAAAGTTTCAAATGGTTAGTATCCAAGAGCGAAGAGCGAAGAGCACAAGGATAGAAATTCAGAAAACCCAGGTAGTAGTGGAAAACACTTCCCACATTGATAAGGATCAAGATGGACTTAAAGCTGGGCATCAATTTTGAAAGCAGTCAGGAAAAGTAATAGAACGCAGATAGCGTAAAGACTACCGGCATGGATCAGGAAGGGTTGGTGTATTGTGTTCTGCACCACCCAATGGATGGAGAGGCACACAATATCCCACCTGGAGAATAAAAGAGGAAAAGCTCTTCAATGGGGATCAGGTGGTTGGGAGGCAGAGGCCTGCACACCACTAGGAGTGTTGCTCATATATTTTTGAGGGTCGTGGTCGATGTCTTGTCTTATTTGTATGTTTTTGTTGCGGATCTGATGGCATGTAAGCTTGATTTTTTCATGAGTGCTGTGGGACTTCAAGGCTGAGGCGTGGGTTCCTTGTATGGCTGCCGTAAATGGTGCCTGTTGCTCCTAGCAGGATGGTGTGAAGGGTTTTACGGTGTCCGAGTAAGCAAGACATTAGCAGCTTAAATTGTTATTGTGCCTTATCTGCTTGTTGGGTAGGAGAAGTGTCCGCAGAAAACTGCTGAGTTCAGTGTGTAACACTTGAGCTCCAGTTCTTGGAGTGAAGCAAGTGATATCAATCATAGCACTCTTGCTATTTATCTGTGCTCCTTTCCATTTTCTCCATCTTTTTATTACTTGGTCCTGACAACTGCTATCCTTCTGAGTCTGGGTTTATTTTCTCTCCCTTTTTTATTACATATATATGTATAGTTCCCCTCTTTCTGGGTAGTTGTGAGGACCTAATTTCTAGCAGTTGTGACCCGCCCTTGTAAATAATCCACCGCCATCTCACGATGCACACGTAATAGAACTCATTTTCGACCAGTCCATATCGTGTCTGCTGTATGTTAAATGCCTCTTCGTGTCATAGCCAGAGAGGTATTGACAAGGTTATCTGCTAGGTTATGGGCAAATTTCCTTGCAATATTGGCAGACCTAGTTTGGTACGTGTTTGTGTGGGTTTCCTTTGGGGCGTGGTTGCCGGGCAAGTTGCCTCTACTAGTCTCCACGAAATCATCAAGGGAGTGTGTAGCACCAACTTCAGCACTCATGAAACCTCTTAAGGTCTTGGCTTAGCTAATCCTTGATGTAACGTACCTCAGCTAATCCTCAAAGAGGCCAGGGCCGAGACCAGTCAGCAGCCAATCAGCCAAACAACCTGGCTGAAGGTCACTCCAAATTGTAACATCTATATTGTCATGCTAAATCAGTGGCATGGACGAATCGTGTGATTTTCCCTGGATTTATAATGTGAGCAACGGTTTTATGGTTATTTGGTTGTTTGGCCAGTTTAGATGGTCCTCTTGTAACAAACTCGCTCTTTTCTCAGACTTGACTGAGTACCATCTCCTCTTGGGCGTTGCTTGAGCCGTCGATTCCTTCTCGCGTGGAGAGGGAGGAGACGTTAAACACCACCTTTATGGGGGGGCTTGGCGGACAAGTATGGCTCATACTTGCAATCCATGCTTCAGCTGGTACTACCATGATTCGTCGTGACAATATAAGGAAGAAAAAAACTACGCAGGCAGTGAAAGCCACTCCCCACATCAACCAAGGAAAAGGAGCCACTTTGGTACCGAGTACCGTAAAGCTCCTCCACCGCGAAAAGGAAAGGAAAATCAATGGGGATCAGGAGGGTTGTAGACTTGGCCTGAAACCGGCTCCTAATGAGAGTTGATAACAGTACTGGAATGGGCACGTATGGTATGGACAAGTTTAGCAGCGAAGTTTACAGAGTGCACATGGAGCTTGGAGGCAAGCTTCTCAACTTTTTGAGAATCAAGACCCAGTTCCTTGAAAGGCTTCAGAGTGTGAGTGTTGTAGATGGTGCCACCCCCCACACCCAAACGGATGATGTGGAGAGTAACGGAGGCTCCTTGGAGATGTTGCACAGGTCTTTGTGCTGTTCCTTTGCGGCGTTCAGCTGGTTCTGAGGTCTGGTGTCCTCACAGTACTTGATCTCGACAAGGTGGATGTCACGCCGAGGTTTGCTGAGGTCTTAAGGTCGGTGCTGTCTGGGGTTGGTGGCTCTAATGGTGGCTGGCAGTGCTGCTGAGGTGCTCCCAGTCTCCCTCAATGTAGGGGGGTGGGTTCTTCGGAGTGGCAGGGGGCAATATAATGGCACTTTATACAAATGTGACTTTTTACATTACAGAAAGCTAAATATTTTAAATTTGCGCATAGACTTGAGATTCAGGCATCAGGCAGTTTGGAGAGAAACACATGGTCAAGATCCTTGCTCTTGTTAAAAAAAGTTTGTTGCTTATCACAACTGGTTTGCTTTGCCTGAGAGACCGGTTTCTGATGCGCGTGCACGTGTCATGAGGAACGTAGCTCTGTTCAGGATTCGAGGACATGGGTTGAAGTGTGAAACTGGTTGATATGGCAGGAGTCCAGACAGGAGTGCACGTGTTTGCAATTTGTGTGATAACGGGGATTATAATCAAGATGAGAAACACGTTATTTTTTCATGTATGGGCACCGAACATTTACGGCACCACAACCATTTATTTGATAATATTTTTGAAGGTGATATCAAAGGTTTTGTTTTTCAACTAAACTACAAATTACTTAGTGCAGCTGTCGATTTTTTTGATTGATTCATTTGTTGGGACCTATAGGTTGAGCAGCCATGCCAGGCTGGAGGCCTTAGTAATCCAAACTAAACTAAACTGAACTTTTTCAACAGAACAATAAACTTTCTCTCTCTTTCTGAGCTTATGGATTTATTTGTGGCTGGCCAAGACCAGTCAGCAGCCGATCAGTTAAACAACCTGGCTGAAGGTCACCCCCCCTTGTAACCATAACCATTGATCACCCAGAGTAAGTTACAATGTGTGTTCGAAGGCAATACAAAGTCGACCACAACTAAGAGCAAAAACGTCCACCCTGTTCTTTCACAGTGTTTGCTCTTTAACCGTTGTAGTACATTTTTGCATTAATAAACAGGAGAATAACCCAAAGTTAGACAAGGAAACCAGGCTGCACAAATTTACCGAAGCAATCAGCACTGGAAAGCATGAATTGGCAGCAAACTCAAGAGTGCAGTGTTGCAGCGCTTCACTTAGTGCAGCCCAAGATGCGCATGGCAACCGAAAATTATCCATCTTGAGGTTGGAAGTGGCTCAGCCACAGAAAATATGCGGTATGCTGCTTCAAAATTAAAGCCAAACATAGCGCCACGTACTCCCTCCTTCTCCTAGACCATCAAACACCCTGATCCAGCTAGCAAAATGCGCTCTCCTAGCAGCATCTGCTCCATCTTGTCCTTGCCACGATCATAATCATGCACCAAGCTTACCGTCCACTGTACGCTTAGTCTGCCCCAACCTGTGCCAGGCTGAGCAGAATACAAAGGATAAAACATTTATTGGACCAATTAAGGTTTCCCAGGGAAAGAGCGTTGAGAAAAAAGAAACATGCATAACGCACAGTAACCTGTGAAGTGGATGTAGTAGCTGAGGGCAAAATTGCGTTAAGACACCGCGTTTCAGCAGCAGCAGCAACTGCAAATATCGGCACACGAAGAATGAAACCCTACAGCTAACAGGGGACGTGCAGTGTTTCTGTCATGAGCAAATAATACATGCTCACTGGCATACTCCCTCCCTGGCACATGCGCACTTCGCCATATCACTAGACAGCAACAGGAGTGAGAATCAGTGGAGTGCAGAAAATGCAGGCCACCAAAACAGGGGCACTGGGCATAGCCAGCTGAAGTCATTAATACTATTCCTTAATGCACGAGCATAGTACAAACGCGCATGCTTAGGCGACACCAGTAAAACAAGCATATATGGTTCTGTACATGCAATAAACCAGGCAGGGAATGAAAGACTAAAACGAGTGCAAACACACAACCACGCGTACATATATAAACACACTGCAACAATTCTTCTTGAGCGCAGTGCTGCAAAACTTGCATACTTGTATTCCATATCCTGCTACAACCCCTCATTCCCCAAAGCACAACAACCCCTTGGCACTTACGAAGGCGAGACCATTGCCACTTCACCCTAGTTTCCAAAGTGCCACCCACGGATGCAAAAAGAAATCACCGACTGTCGACATTTCTCTCAACTCCAATTTGGATTTGGAACACGCATCTGCCTGGTAAACCAAACAGGAGGGAGGAGGGGGGGGTAGTAAGCAGTCGTCATCTGGCACCCCACCTGCACACAGTGCCTCCTCACAACCCTGCCTCAACCTCTGTCATAGGAGCCATTCATCAGCAACGTTACTGGCATCATCATGCACACAGTCCCTGGTATGGCATCCATACACAAAGAGCTGCAAGCTTCTATGGTCCCCTGACCGCTAGTCTGACCCCTCAAAACACCCATCTCTGACCACATTCCTCCCTCCCTCCCCCTGCTCCTCCTTTCGGCCACACCCTCAATAGCATGCCACCATGCCTGGCACTGCCATGTTATTGCAGTTTACCAGCACTGTTGCACAGATAGCATGCCAAAAGGCAAGACACCGCATGTGTGCCCCCAAAGAATACCGCGCCTTTCAAATTCTGGCACCCAGCTTGTCAAGGCTGTTCCTGGTCAAGCATGCTGGCGAGTCAGCAACTACTGCCAGCTGTGCACAGCACCAACACACTCGTAAGAACGTACACACAAATGAAACATCAAATGGGTAGCGCGCAGGCACACATAGATGAGTAGCAAAAAAGCAGCAAAGGCCCAGCCAGCTCGTGACCTCTAGCCCTGCGTTCCTTCCACTCAAAAAATCACCTTTTGACATCCCGCCCCCCCTCCTAAACAGCATGTAGCACGCACACGAACGATTAAGAAGGAAGCACACAGCCTCAATCAGGGGGGACACCTAAAGCTACATTAACTCTGCAGGCTCAGAGGCAAAGCACGATATCTGTAGTAATCCAGGTGGAGCCTTCATCCAAGCCAGGGAAAAACGCTGGGACCTCATCAACAGCGGCACTCCTTAACATTGATACAGGACACACTTGACACACGCAAATGCTAAGGGCATCAACATTGGTGAGCTAGCGAGGAAGATTTATGGAGACGGAGCCCACATCCACAGAAGCATAGTATAGACACACAGTCTCTCTCTCTCTCACTCTCTCCTCTCTCCTCTCTCATCGTATGCATCTACCTTTCCTCTCATTCTCTGTCTATCAAACACTAACATGGACATGTCTCACAACTAGATCTATGATTGTCCTTTCCTTTTGAGACGTCTAGGGCTCATGGAGGTAAAGCAACGAGTACGTCCTGTGTGCGTCCTACCCTTTGTCCTTGCACTGTAATTTTGAAGCCCTTCCTGCCCAAGCAGGCTAGCAGGCCTAGAAGCAAGCACCTCAACAGCATTGTGGCCCCTACACAACAAGTCTTTGCAATGGCACAGCACCAAATCTCACTGCCCATTTTTGCTAAGCGGCAGCCTCCCAAGCAAGCACCAGATCATACAATTAAGAGGTCACCTTCTTCCCATTATAATAACGTGACCGGCCTGGTCAGACCGGAATCATGGAACGGCGGTGGTGCTTGACAGCTCTGGTGCCCAAGAGCGCATATTTTTGAGACGGAAGGCAGGCGTGGCAATGTGGTAAGAGCGTGAGGGCATCCTGGACACATCAAGCTAGACGCAGTACAGCTTCTCCTCAATCTGTGACGGGATGGGCTTGATTTCGGTGCCCAGCTCTTGCTCAATGCGGAATCTGCATGAGCAAATATTGGGCGAACGGGCCTGAGGTCAAGAAGGTGCACCCTGTCAACCTTGCAAGAGCAAGATAGCCACAGCGAACACATTCTAACATACACTGTTACCCTCCATGACAGGGTCTTAATTGCATGCACGCATGCTGAAACAAGTGCTTTTGGTGCGATGCATGAAGATAACTGAATGCAGCGAGCGACAGATGAAGATCACAAGCTGCTGCGACAAGCGTTGTTTGAAACCACGAGTATTTGCTTGCGCTTGAATACGGAGGCAAACTTGTGATCCCCACGCAAACAACCCCCGGCAATCACGAGTAGCTTGTGTGACGGATGATCAGCATTTGCACAGCGGACGGCTGCTCCTCACAAAACATGCAGCGTTGCACTAGGAGCCTTTGAAGAGTCATTCCAAGCACTAGATGTTATCGGCTTGCGCTTCACTAGTAGATCTAGAAGACCTGAGAAAAGGAATTTGCACCTTTTCAGCAAATTTAGAAGGCACTCACAGGTTAAGGCGGTCCTCGTAAGTGATTAGGTTGACGGCCAAGCCCAGGTGACCGAAGCGACCGGAGCGGCCCACCTGTGCGTGCGTGTGTGTTGTGTGCGTGCATGTGTGTTAGAGTGGTTGCACATATGTTTAGACTTATTACTTAAGCTACACCTTCCTGCATGAAATTTTGGCAAGCTGCTTAATCTTTGGAAACGAAAAGCGTTTACAGCCGCAAAAACGATACGACCTCAGAACACTTGCAGATCAGGGGGGGACACAGCATTAGGCTGTCAGGCCTGATAGTTTCCGTTCATTGACTTAGCGGTGAAAACGATGCGCCACTCACCCTGTGCAAATAGGTCTCTGCGTTTTTGGGGAAGTCAAAGTTGATGACGACATTGACGGACTGGATGTCAATGCCTCGAGTGAAGAGGTCTGCAGGTGAGCGTGCGGGAGAGCAGGACGTGTAAAACTGGCAGTGCGAAGAAAAGTTGGGAAGGCACCTTGTGGCCTCGGGCCCGGCACAGACGGCTTTGCAAGAGTTAATCGTCTGACAAATTGAAACCTAACCTTGTTGCTTTAGGATATCTCTAGCCCAGGTTTGAATTGTGGCTAGAAACCTATACCTCATGCGTGGGTTATGTAAGACATCTAGAGCATGCAATTTACCACTGACTCGACTTGATTCCTGCACAGTGGACGCGGATTGTGCAGCAGGCGCCTAAAACTTGACATTCGTTGCAAATACGCTCAGTGGATGCGGATTGTGCAGCAGGCGCAACAAAACAACATTTTATAGCATTAATGCTATGCCCCATCTTCAATATAGTTAGAGCTGGAAGCCTTAAGGCGACTCTTGTTCTAAGGGGAGGGGTCCCTGACTTGTGCAGGCGGCTTACACATAACCCACCCAACCGGCAAGTTGGGGCAGTACTTCGCTTTGGCAACCCCAGACAGCCTGAGAAAAACAATACTAAGAGGTGCAAACCCACCAGAGGACACCAGGTTGCGGCACAGTCCGTTTCTAAAATCGTGGAACACACGGTTGCGGTGACTTTGAAGCATCTTGGCATGGATGTAGAAGCAGGAGTAGCCCAGCTCTGTAATTTTCTTGGCCAGGAGTTCCACTCGATTGACGGAGTTGCAGAAAATAATGGACTGGTTAATGCGCAGCTGCGAGGCGGGGGAGCACGAGAGCAGGAGTGAGACACGTCGCGATGGGAAGACTTCAACAGGACAGCCTGACAAGCTGTCCATCCTAGCTAGGCTACCTCATGATGAGAAAGTGTTTTTTTGCCTTTTTCCGTAAACCTCATTCCATTGAGCGTTAAATTGAACACCAAAAAAGACGGCTCAATACAGACGCTGTCCGACGCAGCAGCAATTGTTGTTTGTGTGAACATTGGAAACATGAGTATAACACTGTAATTGGCACAGGCGCCAACATGAAGTGCATTGCGGAGTATAATCACAAGCGTCACCTCCATTCGCCTTCTCTGAAGGCATTAAAATGCTTGGGCATAAGAAGACGAAAAAGAAAATGAGCCAAAGCGTGTCCTTCAAAGAAGACAAACGGTGGTGACATGTCTGCACACATCTTTTACAGGAAAAGCAAACGAGCCATACAGCCATACCCTCCCAAACTGAAGCAGGAGTAATTCTTCTCCTCCTGGTCATGCTGGTCAGAAGTCGCGCACCTTGGAAAACAGTGTGTTGAGGCAGTGGACCTTTTGCTTCTCCTCCACGAATGCGTAGTATTGGGTGATACCCTTGAGGGTCAGCTCGTCCATGAGGTTCACGATGTACGGCTTGTTGAGCCACCGCTCCTTGAAATGCTTCACGGTGACGGGGAAGGTGGCTGAGTACAGCATGATCTGCCTGTCCCGAGGCAGGAAGCCGATGAGCTGCTCGATGATAGGCTCGAATTCTGGGGAAAGCAACTTGTCCGCCTGCAGCACACAGGAGGGGTGTGCAGTGACTGGTGTGTGTGTAAGGCATGCAGGGGGTGACGTGTGCAGACAGAGTAACAGCCTTTCCGTACAGGGAGAGTGACGGACATGGGGGAGGAAGGGGTGCAAGAGACAGATTTGCTTTTCTTTCTTGCGCTCCTCTACAAGAAGGAAAGCTAGTCTCTAGAAAAGCCTACCTCCAGCAATTATCAGTAGCAAGAAAGGAGAATAATTTTGGCACACCCCGCTTCCAGGACCCCCGTCCACTCACCTCGTCCATGCACAGGACCCTGCAGCTGTTGAGCTTGGCCTCGCCCTTGTTGGCGAGGTCCAGGATGCGCCCGGGCGTGGCGACAATGATGTGCACGGTGCAGTGAAGGCGCATGATGTCGTCCCGCAAGATGGTGCCCCCGGTGGTGACCATGACTTCCACGCCCAGATACTTGCCCATCTCCTTGCAAACTTGCGCGGTCTGGAGGGCCAGCTCGCGGGTGGGGACCAGAATCAGGGCTGGAAAGGAGGTGTGCACACACTTGTTGATCAAAGGTGGAAGGGAAAACACACTAACATGCACTCAGCCCTTTGAAGGGCTGGCCTGGGAGAGGGACTGTGAGCAGCGCCCATGTGGGGCCCCAGTCCCCATCTTGATGGCAGGGCAACACCTTCTCCCCCACTCCCACCTTGGATGACGTTCCTCGTGGTATCCACCTTCTCCAGCACGGGGATGCAAAAGGCAGCTGTCTTGCCGGTGCCGTTCTTGGCGCGGGCGAGCACGTCGCGCCCCACCAGCGCGATGGGTATGCTCTCCTCCTGGATGGGCGAAGGCTTTTCAAAGCCCTTCTCAAAGATGCCCATCAGCAGCTCGCGCTTCAGGAAGTAGTCCTCGAAATCATTGCCCTTGGTGGCAGTCACATCTGTATGTGTGCGGTGTAAGGGGGGGGTCCTTCAATCGATCGGAGCTGACTCGACCGAATGCGAGTTTGCGCAATGGTTCCGCCGGTTCTTTGCAGTGCAGAGGGGCAGACAGAGCAGACACAGCATCCTTCTCACCCTCCGTTCGCGTCCGGGTATCCTTTGCTGGCAGATTCAGGCTCTTTTTCCAATCCTCTTCAGATAACCCGGTCATATTTGCTGCTAATTATTTAATTTGATTCAAGTTGCGCTTCAGCGCGCGCAAGATTTTTATTAGTTGTTAGGAGTCGGTGAATTTTAATATGAACAGGTTGAAAAACGAGCAAACTCTGCGTCCACTCGAGGCCAGAAGGTTTGTGGGGCAAGGATTCTCCTGCTCATGGGGGGAACGTGCGATGTTGTTAACGATTGTCATATCTTCAATGAATGAAAGGGTTTGCTCGACACAGGTATGCAAGTTGCTGCCAGGCATCGTGCTGCGTGCTCTCGCAATACTTGACCCCAGTTGTTTCTTCCAAAAATTCATGACAGATCACAGATCACCTTATAATACACAATGGACAGGTCAGCGGATTTTGTGTCTTGCAAGGAGTTACAGTAAACATAGATCGTTGCCGCTCCCATACCTGCAAAAGTAACAAGGAACCAACACCTGATGGAGGGGGTTGCCATTCTTCAGAATGGCAAGGGGCAAGTAGGGGAGACCGGGAGCACCTCAGCAGCACCGCCAGCCATCACCAGATCCACCTTCTTCCCCAGACAGCGCCGGCCCACAGATCTAAGCATACTTCACCGTTACATCCACCTCATTGAGATCTCAAGTACTGTGAGGACACAAGACCTCAGAACCAGTTGGGCATTGCGCAGATATAGCACAAATAAAGTTCTCTGCTGGAGAGGAGGCAGAGAGAAGGGGATGAGCAAAATCGGCGGAAATCCAGCAACATTGCGCACGTGCAGGGATTATTGCGTGGCAGATGGATATTTGTTATTTCACCCCTGGACAAGTTACCAAAAATTATAAAGTCGTTGTAAATGCAGGGTGGACGATTGTTAATCCGCCCTTGGAGTAATTACCAGTTGATTTAATCATTGTAAATGCACCATTAGCCTGGTCGTACTAAACACGGGCAACTTACAGAGGGGTTATCTGGGCATAAGTCAAAACATGCTCCCTTTTGCATGAAAGGTGCAACTATTCACACGTCACTTCATCAAATTGGACCCAACCCAGCTTAAAACTGATGCTGACTTTATAAGCTACCCGAGCATGTGCTCAGATATAGACAAGTCGCCCTGCGTACAAAATGACAGGACTAAAAGCACACGTCGTGCACCTGTACCCTAGATGGGTGCTTTCCAGGGGGAATGGCACAGTTATTTGCATATCTCGCCAACCACTTAGTCTTTTTGCCCCATTTCTCTTGCAATGATCATTATTTATTATAAGGACTCCAAAACATCAAACGCCACTCAGTTTGGTGCGCTGGCTGGTCAGATACAGCATATGGCTGCTCAAAAAGTAGGGTTCACGCCGCGGCTGCTGAGGCAGGTGGCCCTAATTTGCACGTTTCAAGCTCAGCTGCACCGAAATCACTACATAGCAGAGCTGAGCTTGAAACATGCAAGTTAGGGCCACCTGCCCTAGGAGCATGCAAAAAGTAAACCCATTTTGGGCCTCAGATAACCCCCTCTGGCAAACTTACTAACAAACGCTGAGCACGCGCTTGCGCGAGGCCCGTTGCAGTTCCTTCAAACTGTCACTCAAACTCAAAGCCCAACATCCTGCGCTTGGCCTTACTTTTTTCTCTTGTGGTGTGAATGTGGGATAGGTCCGGAGAGCTCTTCTCCAATGAGTTCAGATTTCCTTGCACATCTAACTAGATTGAGGTATGGCATTGGAGGAAAGGGAAGACAAGAAATAGCGAGAAGAGAGAATGGTTACAACAATAATGTGGGTCTGCCTCCTACTTGATGCCCATTATAGGTATGATATGTATCATACAAACAGATCCTTTGACCTGTTCATGCCCTTTGATTCAAAGTTTGAGTATAGGTGGCTGCGGCAAAAAGCATGCAATTCCCAGGTGTTAGTCCGAATGATTCTGCACTGCCATTGTGCGAGCGATTTAGAAGTTTTGTTTTGAAACCACTAAGTGTACTGAACCATCAAAATTTAATTGCATGAATAAAACCTCGCATCACGAAATGTTTTTACAAGTCGCATTAACAAGTCACATCGATATCAAAAGACTAAATGGATTAGCTCACTACCACGTCCAATTTCTGCTGAATCTCTCTGTCCATGTCCAGTTCTTACATCGTGAGAGTGCCAAGGAAAAAAGAAAGGCAAAATGCTGGGGTGCTGTTTCTAGACATCACAGACAGTTTCTATTTATTTTAAACATACATCTTAACATGCACCCCCAAAAACACGTTGTAGCACAACCCGCCCGACTTTTATTAACTACCTAATGAGTTCAATGCACATCTTATTACCCGAATTGTGTAATTCCCAGCAATGCAAGCTTCCGAATTCTATTTTGGCATCATGAGCCTAATTCACCTTCATCATCCTGAACTAAAACGTAACCCTAAATCCAGGCTTGCCATCACTCCACAGTCCCCAGACTGGCCAAAACCCACGGCAAAAAGCTTTTGAGTGTGGAAAGTTCCCCACACACTGCACCGTTCCGCAAACTGAGGGCACCGCTGGAAAGCCTGAAACTTAGCTTTCTAAATCTGTGCTCAAGTTTTGAAATGGTCAAGAATCGGGGCTGCTAGGGCTTCCGGGGCCAAACAGAGCGTAGACAGACGACGGCGAGGCCCTCCCACGCCTGCTGCCGCACGTCCAAAGTAACAGAAGCAATGTACATGATAAGAAAATTGAAATGAGTGCTGGCTTGCTGCCTCCTCATGCCAAAACTGCCTCCTCATATTTCACCTCAAAGCAACGCTCAGATTCCAGGAAAAAGCACCTGCCTGGGCTCCGGGGTCATAAACTTTGCATTTATCCACTTTCTAGCCGTGGCCCGCACAAGGCTGGTCCGCTGTGTGCACAAGTCCATCAAAACAATTAGGGGGTAAACGATCTCAGCTTTCCAACGCACAAAATTTATATTTCAAACGGAGCAGTATCGGGGGGTATATACATTCAAAGGGTTCCCGCGGGAGTCGGTTAGTCTGGGGACTGTGCCATCAATGCATCATACAATTGCTTTGAAAGTCTCGAATGTTATCCTAAACTTTTTTAAAGCACTCTTTGTCCAGAACTTGTCAGATTTAGTTCCTTGGATTAACCGACCTTTATTATTCATAAAGGATCGGTGCCATCAATACACGTGAAATAAATTTGACCGTCAAATTATTCAAATTCAGTTACGGTTCGAGCGTCATTCGTGCCCCTGCAAAACATCGACGACGGACTGCCCGCAAAGTTCCTGCTTGCATCCCCACGCGCCAGAACAAATGATTATAAATAATTAAAGAAATAAGCAATGCCACCTCCCAAAGGCTCTACGGTGCTGCTACAAAACTTACAAAATGCTCTGGAGTCTGATTTGGGCAAGGAGCTGCAAGGAAGAGTGAAGGGCCTTATTGTCTTTAAGTAAGCGTGCGTGCGTGCGTGTGCGTGTGCGTGTGCGTGTGCGTGTGCGTGTGCGTGTGTGTGTGCGTGTGCATGTGCGTGTGCGTGTGCGCGTGCGTGTGCGTGTGCGCGTGCGTGTGCGCGTGCACGTGCGTGTGTGTGTGTGTGCCTGTGTGTATATGTGTGTGTGTGTACGTGCTTGTGCCTAGGTATGTGCATATGTGCGTGTGTATGTGTGTGTGTGGGGTGGGGGTGCATGTGTGCATGTGTGTTATTGTGTGTGTGCGTGTGCGTGTGTGTGTGAGTGTGTGTGCGTGTGTGTGTGTGTGTGTGTGTGTGTGTGTGCGTGCATGCGCGTATTTGTGTTTACGAGAACGTTCTCTTGACTGCTGACATCCATTCATCTTCTGTGTCTTCAGGATCGACAATGATGTTTGGTCACTGGATTTGCGGCCTGAAGCCATCCCGTCCCTCAAGCAGGAGGATCCCGAGGAGAAGCCTGATTTGACATTGACCATGGTGAATGAGCTGCGTTGTGTGCGAGACCAGCTTTTCAGCATCGAACGCTGTGCCTGCTTTGTAGACGTGGAAGTTTTTTGCACTATGACGGCTAAACAAATACATTAGCATCCTCACATTTCCCTCCGCTACTGTGCACACGTAGGCTGATGCTGTGTTTTGTCAGCTTTGCTCTGGAAAGTTGAACCCACAAACGGTGCGTGTCGAGGGCACACACACGCGCGCGCACACACACACACACACACACACACACACACACACACACACACACACACACACACATGCGTATGTACGCGCACAAACACACACAATCATACCAATTGCTAGTTTGCTAGTTTGCCAGAAACAGGCTCTTTACTAGGCCTTTTAAACTGAGATGGCACAGTGACCGCTTATCGTGCATCAATAATCTGTAGCAATTAAAAGGAGTGCTTTTGGGTTTGCGCAAGGGACAAAATTTTGAGCTTGAGTTTTGTACATGCTTTTTAGAGAGTTGAACGGACAGCCGATACGTAATGCAATCACAATGCACCAAATTCTTCTCTTCCCCCCGTCAAGTTATATATATATATAAGGTTTAGTTGGAAGATGTCAAGGTTCTGCTGGGCTCCCATTTCCGGACTTGCAAGCACGTTTTTTGTCTGCCCGACCACTTCCTGTTTCGGGCCTGCAAGCTTAGGCTTGTTCTTGACACGCCTTGAACAAAGCTACCAGCAGCTGGATGATTTTTTGTTGTGTGTGATTCGGGTCCAAGGAAGCACCGTTGCTTACACAGTGCACCATCCTGAAACTTGGAGGCTGATTTCTGGTCCGATGGTGGAAATTCGAGGCACTTAAAACTATCATGGTGGAGATTTGAGGCACCTAATAACTAGCATGGGACCATTAAGCAGAGAGCATGTCGTGCTACCCCCTCCCACTGGAACTCAATCAGTCCACCAAATTCATCTAGTTAACTAAAACTTGAATCTGTTCTGCGAAAATTTGGGTGCCAAAACCAGGAGAAACCTTGGATGGAGCAATGATTGCCTTTCTTGCCCCCGTGTGTCCCTTGCGTGGGTGTTTGCAGGCATTCCTCGTACCCAGTTCCCTGCCCTGTCTCTGACGATAATTGCATCATTAAACGACATTCAAATTGCATATGTCCTGAAGCAGAGGGGATTGGTGCAAGGTCAAAATTGCACCATACCCTACACGTTTTGCCAGAACGTCAAAGTTCTAGCAGCTCATTCAGAGATAAAGCTACTGATGCAGACACAGAGAGACAGAGGGATAGAGAGATAAAGCAGCTCATGCAAGTCCAGAGATGCAACACGATAAATAGGTTGAGACGAGGACCTACATCTTTTTTATTGATATTTTTGTTCTTGCAGGCATTCCTCATGCGGAAGCTGAAGCTCAATGGTTCGATGGGCATGGCCATGAAGCTGACACCTGTTCTTGTGAGTCACAGCTTTTGCCCACATTTGGATCGCCTGTCCGAGGGGAGGACCAAGGCTGACTGCCGACCGATGTGCAGAGCGAGCGCACCAATATCCTTGTTAAGAAGCGCAACATTAACATGACGAGCGTGCTTTTACAAACTCTGCTACATGTTTTGTCACGCTCAAACATCACATGTGTGAAAGTCAGGCACAGCATGATCCTGCTGGCAGTAGTTTTGGTTTGTGGATTTGTTGTGGGCGAGAGAGATGCGCATCATGAACTACGCTACACACCCTGTTAAAAGTATTGAGTACTCTTCTGTTGTTTGTAAGTGTGTCTTCGTGACCTGCTTTAGCATGACCTTTTGGGACTGTCCGGTACCAGGTTTGGATCATACGGAGTCCAAAGGTGTCCAACATATGCTATATTGTGTGCTGAATACGGTGCAGCGTATTATACCAACATATGCTATATTGTCTATTATACCAACATATGCTATATTGCGTGCTGTATACGGTGCAGTGTATTATACCAACATGCCGTACGACTCCGCCCTGCTTATATGCTTTGTTCCCTTTGCGTCCTTTTCTGGCACATGTTTTTGGTTCACAAAGTCGGCCAGGACTGCATGTATACATTTGTATATATTATTCACAGTGTACATAATGGGCGTATGATTAAAGGTTGTCTTGCCAAAGAATACCATGTCTACACCGTATATGTAACGATCATGCTAAATTAACCCCACTCATCCATCTTTACTTGCCTGTGCAGGAGGCAGCGGCTCCCAAATCCAAGCTGTGACGTACTCATCCACGAAGAGGAAAGGTGCGCCGGTAGCGTTGGCTCACCCAGTAGGGAAAAAAAGGCCTTGAATGTGAATAATTGTGTCCATCCCAGCACTTGAGGGCCCCACACCTCCAAATTAAGATGGAAACCAGTAAATGAGGTTCAGAAAGGATTTTAGCTGAAGCACTCAGACCTGCACCGTGGCATCTTTTTTTATTTATGTTCATTGAGCTTCGTTGCCTTGCAACAGTCCAGTCCTCAATCTGAGACCGGTTCTGGCTGTAAGATTTTCGCTAGGTTAGCAGTCGCACTTCTTGACCGAAGGCCTTAGTTTTGTAAACCTTGTAAGATTTTTGTTGCGGATCTGCTGATGGCATGCAAGCCTAGTGGCAAGCGGCCATAACACCCCAAGTAGGAGTTACAAACGGAATCGTTGCTATTGTACAGCCAATAAGTGCTCACGTTACCAATCTGCAACCCCAAAGATTTGGGCCTAAGCACAAACCACTAGTAGGATTAAAGGGAGCTACCCAGATCAAACTTGACGTAGACGACTAGTAGTAACTGAAATGAAAAGCAAGAAGGGGCAGTAACTTAGGGTTAGTTAGTTTGAAAGCGACTAGCCTTACTGCTCCGTGTTGCCAATTGAATGTGACATAATACCACATCGAATCCGGGTAAAATCCAGGAGGAATATTGGGGACAAATCAAAAAGTTTAGAGGGGCAGCAAGTTGACTCTTAAATAGTAAGACACGTGCCTAGCAACGTATAAAACAGTTACTAACTGTTACTAACTGTAGTACACCACATAGAAAAGCCATCCCCACTGAAATGTATGTAAAGAGCAGCATCATGATGATAATCATTCTTTGAAAAGAAGACAAAGAAACATATATGGTATAAAATATGCCATGCGAATACTGTACTATAGTACGCTAGCATACGAATATGGGAAACATTACGGTCCATTGTTCTGCAAAACAGGAAACAAAATACAGTCTCTTTAAGATAAAAAAATATACGCAGGCAATGAATTCCATTCCCCACATAAATTTAGGGATAGGAGCCACATTGGTACCAAGTTATAAAAAGATGTAACGGCAGGGACAAAGTATTTGCTAGGAACAGAGCGATGTATAAGGTAGCAGTCATTATTCGTCGCAAACCCATGCTGACGGAGATGTGTGTCGCCTTGATCTCTGATAAAATCTCTCTCGATCAATTTAGAGTGGCATGCTTTGTCTACAGAGGACCCGTCTCGTCCTGTCTTATTTTATCTAATGGCCGTAGTGTCCTCCGACTCAGCCCCCATCCCCTCCTTCTAATTCTATCGTCCTCACTGCTCAGTGGGGGGAGGAGGCAACGGCGGGTAAGCTGAGGCATTTGAGGCAGCTTTGGCCACAACCTACTTTTGTTAATAAGGGGTTGCTGCCTTTCAGCTGTTGTTGCTGCTGCTGCTGTTGTTGTTGTTGTAGGCTCTGTGCGTGGTGCAGCATGATCGTAGAGGACCTCAGGGACGGGCCCCTCCTCCTGACATAAAGCGGCAATGACAGTGGCTGCAAGAGCCTGCGCTTCCATTGTTGCCACCTGCATCAGACGCATGAGCACACACTCTGGTCAATGCTGGGGAATGATGATGATTTAGGAGAACAGGCAGCAAACAGTCATTTGCGATTGATCAAGGTGCGTCACAGGGCAAGATCACAAGGTCAGCACACAGACCTCCCAAGGTTAAGGTTACATCACTATATATGCCTCAAAGGGCATCTCAGCGGAAGCTTGGAAAAAGCCTGCAACCCTAAACTATCTAAACAAAAGGGGAAGCGTCTATGATAAGTAAGAGAAAGAGAGGGAATAAAGGTCTAGGCTGGAGAAGAAAAGGAGAGTCAAAAATGGCTTAAGAACTAGCAGAAAAAGACCTCCCAAGCAGGAATGCAAGGACTTACGTGCAGTTGGAAGACTAGAACGCTGCACTCTGTTGTTTGTGACAATTGTGTGCTGCTTTTTATATTTGTTCGTTCGGCCCTCTACGGTATAAATTTGTCTTACAGCCCTTTTCTTGAGTGCATTTGCTCCTTGCCATCATGAAATCCGTTTTTGATCCGATTTTGAAGCAAGGCTCTCAGATGATCTGTAATGTGTAGAAAGGCATGCTCAAAAGAACAGACCAGGAATTTAGGCTGGGGTCAAACAGGCTTTAATCTACCTCACTCAGCACCAGGTGCGGACACTGGGCCTCAGCTTTTAATGAATTGAATTCTCAAGGCTTTAATAAGGGGATTTGATGTAAACACTGACTGATGACAGCAGAAGCAGCACAGAGAGAAGCAGTGATGGCAAGGGCGGCAGCAGCAGCTGAACTAGTTTAGAGGGGAAAAGAGAGACAGAAAAGCAACATGTGGACGCGTGGAGCAGATCTGCATGGAATTAGGACAGTGGAGTTCTCATCTTGTAAAGTGTTAAGGTAAAGTAACACCGTGGTCTGTAAGCACTTCAGGCATGGACTAGAAATGAATTATATTGTTGGATAACAGGTGTTTAAAATGTTCAAATTAAGCCATCAGTCAGAAAGTGCGACTGCTAGGCTGCGTGTGGAAACAGTGTAAAAAGAAAAATATCAATGATGTAGCACTAAGTGTGTACTAAATGGTAGGGTTTGCACAGCCCAAGTCCACGCAAATATTGAGGGGCAAGTGGCAAGCGAGGCGTAGTGTACCTGCCAAATATGAAACACACAAAAGGCGATGATATAATGAAGCAGGGCGAGTCTAAAAGTGTAAGTAAGCACAAGGAGGTGCAGTACGTAGTAGAATACGATCCTCTTTACAAGCGCCCCAGTTCAGCTAAGGGAAGAGGTGGAAACATAAATGCTCACTACAAGCGCCCCAGCACCGCCCAGCAAAGCGCAGACAGACAATGTGACAAGTACTCTAGACCCCTCAAGCCCCCAGCACTGCCCAAGACACGAATTCCTGGCCCCTGGACCCCTCAAGAACTCTAGACACCTCAAGCGCTCCAGCACTGCCCAGGACACGAAATCCTGGCCCCTGGCCCCCTCACAGCATCCCCTCGAATGTGAACAAAGATGTTTATTCAGTTGAACAATTTCCAGTTATAAAGGCCATAATTGGGGGGATCCATTGCATCGTCAGAACATCCCATCAGCTTTCATACTTTCCACACTCTGCAAGTTCCATTCCTGCATGACTCATCTCTCCTTTATACCCACTAAAAATATCAGACCTGCAGCGGTCGGTTCAGAACAAATACGACCTCAAAGTGTTGCGACCACATCTAGGCAAACCCGGGCCATGACCAGGCGGGAACTACCTGGTACATCTGCTGCTAACAATAGATTAGCGAGCACAAACAGAAAGCGCAACAGAACCCTGATGAGCATGACACATCTCAATCAAGACAGATTCAAGGCCATGCTAACAAAGCTGGACGATTGGAAAATCTGCACCAGTGTTCCCAAGGACAACCTGATGATGTTAACTTACGACATGCTCCCAGCAAAAAAATTCCTTCTAATCATTTCTGTTCTGCATGCCATACGCATGCCTGACGCAAAAATTTGGTAACCCAGGTCCAAGGCAATTATAAGCAGCACCTTGAAAAATGGAGAGGTCTCTACAGGAATGCCCCTTTGTTCGGTGTAGACGTTCCTGTGCCATCCATCCAGCCTGCTGCGGTGTTCGAAGACGCAGGTATGATAGGTGTTAAAGCTTGGTACATTACCATGCAGAACAACTGAAGGGCTATAATGCAAGCATCCTTTTTTGAAGCACACATCCAGGACACTGGCCCTAATTATATTGAAGATGCCTCAGTATCTGTGCTGATAGTGCGCGCTGTTGGTGATGATGACACGACGCAAGCAGTTCCAGCAGCCACAATGAGAGCGATTTTGATTCTGCTAAACTTGCTCACATGCACATTGCGCAGTTCATTGTTGATGAAAAGCCGAGTGACGTTGCGGCCACAAACCCCTCATTTTACTTCAAAACCCGCACGTCTGTCAATTGAAGGAGGTAGGTGTGGATGAAGGTCCCTCCTCAAAATTTGTATGTTGCTTTGAAGCAAGTTGGCATTTCGCACGCTTGCTTAACTAATGCAATTTCCATCATCATAAGCCAGGAGCTCTTATTTTCACCTATACCTACAACATATTTTCACGTTGCCTGTCATACCTACAACGTTTCTCAACCCAATGACTGGTCGAGCATTATTTTGTTGCTCCTGTTCGCGAGTGGCTTGTGCTTATTAGAGGGGATTTGGTTCCATTGCTAAGTTGTAATACTCCATTCCTGACAGGTGCACAAATAGGTTAGGTAACCACTTCTTGCGTTGTTATTGTAATTTGCACATCTTGATCCCTTGAGCATTTTCTTGTTTCGGCTGTATTTGAATTGCGACTTGTAACATATTTGGCAGCCGGGTTCAGGTGGGAGATCAGGTTGTGTGCCAGAAGCACTTTGGCCGTTGTCATTTCTCTGTAGAGAGTTTCTTACTTTGGACAAGCCAAATGACAATTTAGATAATGTTTGGCATGAACTAACGACCAATGGAAAAATATTCCTGGCCACTTAATTGTCATTCTTATGGGAAATGCGGTGAAATTCCCCAACACACATCGAAATATGTAGAGTAATAATTGAATCATTACTAATAAAATATACGGAACACTGTATATCATTATTCTACGACAAAATTTCAAAACGGCCGACAGAGAAAGTACGTGGATTTCTTTCTTGGGACCGATTTTTGACGCAGGACTATCATTGATAGCTCTGTCAATAGCGATAGAGATGGCGGTCAGCGTAGAGACGTCTTAATTCTAAAGTTGTTCCCACAGGGATGCTCGTTATTATGTGCACAAATAATCCAATTCTGAAATCAGGTTGACAGGCGTTGAGTCATCCGAGGTCTGTCTTTAAAATTTCGGTCTCCCGCGAAATAATTATTAAACAAAAAGTGTGTTTTGGCATTTAACTGCCACGGCATGCAAGCAAAGGTCGGTGTGAGCATAGCAAAAAAAGGAGATCTCCCAACTTACCGCACGCTACGGCATTATTGCACTCCCTTCCTCATTGTATCCTCCCGCGTGCACGACCGAGGATACAATGAGGAAGGGAAGTGCAATAATGCCGTAGCGCGTGGTAAGTTGGGAGATCTCCTTTCCATTGAGCACTGACAAGTGTCTGAGAAGTGCTGCCCAGAATGAATATGCTGTGAAAAAAATACAGAAAACTAACTCGTAAATAATCAGAAGTCAAGTCATTTGCGTTTCAAACCGCGCTGGTGTACAATTGTAGTGCTGAGGTCTGTGTTAAGTTCAGTGTTGATTCCAGCAATATAAGATTATGATTAAGTCACTTCACTCGTTGTCCTTGCATGTGTTTACATTGAGGTCAGGAATTTGTGATCAAGTGCATCAGTGCCTTTCTGTCTCCGTATATATATCTGCATGTTTCAGATAGAGAACTGCTGCCAGAAACGGAGATGGCTGTACTATGCGCTACATTGAATCAGCAGCCTTGTGGTATGCATTTAGCCTGTCATGCATTCTTTCGTTTTCTGTTTCCTTGCCATGGTTCCTTCTCTATCTACTTGTGACTTATTTAAGTGCCATGTTACATACATGCCATTCCAGCACCAGCTGCAATCCCCGGAGTGCTACCACTGCACACAAACTATCCGTGTACTGTGCGTGTAAAAAGCAAATACGCCGCCATACTCTTAGCGTCTCTCAGGTCGTGCAAACATTGCAGCTGGGGGACCCGTCGGCAGCAGGTGAGGAGGTGTTGTACCTTGCTCAGATACAATATTGGATCCAGAGTGAGAATAATGTGCATGTTAAAAGACGCTTAGATCCGGGTCATGTTAAAAGATACGAGAAAATCAACGTATGCATAAGCAAAGTCAGGTCAATCCGCTTACAAACACGTGCTTTATAAACAAAGCTTAGACCTTGCTTGTGCTCATCAGTAGCATATGAGTTTTCTCACTCTTTTCTCGTCAACTTCCCACCACCTTAAAGGTCGGAAAATGCAATTCGCCCGAGCTGCAAAGGAGAACGGCATGTATCCTCGACAAAGCCAGGTGGCAGAGGTTGCTATCGTATGCGACTGGGAGGAGTTTGGCCGAAGTGGTTTGAGCTCACCTGCTGCTAGGAGCGCAGAGTACATCATTTGTTGCAACCTTGTGCAACGAAACATCTTACCAGGTACGTCAACGTTGCTTTCATTGCATGGAAGAACGAAGGTTGGTACTTGTGTATGCATGGCCTGACCATGGGTAGCAGAGACTATGTGAAAAAGCAGTTTTGCATTTCTAAAGGAACTTGCAGTTTTTTGGGTCTGGGCATTAATTGATCCGTTGTATAAACTCAGGCCCACCTATACATGAAGGAAAGTCACAGAGGGTTATCTGTGGCCCAAAATGGGTATGGTTTTCGCGTGCTCCTAACTGGTTTAAGCTCAGCTCTGATAAGCAGGGCTGATTCCAAGGATTCAAATGCAGCTGAGCTTGGTGCAGCGTGAAACCTTTTTGTGCTGCCATATGCCGTATCTGACCACCCAGCGCATCAAACTGAGTGATGTTTGGTGTTTTGAAATCCTTATAATAAATTAAGACCATTGCAAAATAAATGGGGCAAAAACAGCAGGTGATTGGCAAGATATGCAAAATATTTGTCTATATCTGGTCACCAGATTTAGACGGTCTTGCACATGCTCGTGTAGCTTATAAAGTAAGCATCAGTTTGAAGCTAGGTTGGGTCCAACTTGATAAGGTGACATGTGAGTAGTTGCACCTTTCATGCAAAAAGGAACGTTCTGGCTTACGCCCAGGTAACCTCCTATGGGAAATTCACAATCATCGTGTGAGTAGGTCATAAAAGAAGGGTGTTGAACAGTCAACTAAATAATAGTGGAATGTTTGGGTTTTCCTTACTACTGAACCGTGGGTTAAAAATGTCACTTGAATAATTATTCATCTACTATGAGCATTCTGAGGATTATAATTCATAACTATCAATTATCTACCTATACTCAGACAGTGTACAAACTCCGTGCTGATAACTACGCGGGAACAAAAAGACGGGTGAAAATTGTCCTTAGGCATATATGTCTGCACTCATGTCACTGTAGTTAGCTAATTTATTAGTGAAGCGGCACAAATCCAGCCCCCCACCGCACCCCTGACCACACACCCATTCATTTCTAAGATGAAGTTTTACAACTATATATAGAAACCACCGTGTGATTTTAAAAGTGGAGAACAAGCGGTTCAGCTTTGATCCTAGTATGCCTGTATTGCACTGTTAAAACAAGTTCAGAACCAGGAATGTTGGTCAAGAATCAAAGTGGACCACCAATTCAGATAAATCCTGTCTGCGATATTCAGAACGTTGTTTCAAATCTTTCTTTGGTCTAATATGCATATTCTCTTTGTGGACACAGGAATCCCCCTCAGTAAGCGACAGGCAAACGGGTTGTACGCCAAGATTGGCGTGCACCTTGTGAAAGGCTGGGTCCTTTTAGAGGCAATAGGAAATACTGCGTGTTACGCAGATGTGGGGGACTTACTTTAAAAATACCACAGATCAGACCTAGACAGGGAGAGGGAGGCTTTAACAAGGTGTGCCAATAACCGCATTCAAATTTATTCCTGCTGCATGCCTTGCCCGAATAACATTGTGAGGTACAATTAGGTTAGGTCAATGTGACCGTACATGTGATTTGCGAGGTGCATGCGTTTGCCATTGAGCTAGAGCGTCTACTGCCAAGTGCATATATGAAAGATATAGAGAGGAATTGAATGTTGAATGCATAGAGTGCTACTGCATAAATCTCATCAATAATAACATGAGGACATTAATTTAACCTCATGCATGCAATGAAAACGCATGTATGCTTTCTCTCTCTCTCACACTCTCTTTGCCTCTCTTATATGCAGGCCACCAAAACGCCAACGTCAGTTGACGGGCCTATTTAAGGTATGTCAGCCAGTGCAGATCTCGTAACGCGACAGGAAGGTTTCAGCTTCAGCCATCAGAAGTGCAGCTGATCATTACACTCTTCAAGTCTGGAGTTACGCACGACATTCCCTTCCACTTGTTCCCTTCTTGCAGGCCCCACCACCAGCTCGTGCCTCCACCTCACGCCACCAGGTATGTGTGCAAAAGCCGTAGCGTGTGTGTGTATGCACTTCGAGCGAGAAAGGGTGATGTGTGTTGAGGATGGAGGCTGATGAATTGTAGAATTGAAAAAGACACACAATTTGAAAAAGGCCACACACGCGTGCACAGTAGCACCACGCCTAGAGTGTGATCATGACTTGATGCCGGAACATTTGTAGTTGCTCAGCCTCATGTGCATCCCTGTTACTGACTCAGGTATGTACATGCGAAGCCTATACACACATTCATACGCATGCACTCGCATACAAAACTTGATTCAGCAGGCCCACTCACAACCTGCACGCGCCATGCCCCCGACAGTAGTGGCAGGCAGTGTTGCCTCCACCTACCTCACGCCAGCAGGTATGAGTGCAAAAGCGTGTGTGTGTGTGTGTTTGTGTGTGTGTTTGTGTGTGTGTGTGTGTGTGTGTAGACACTTGGGCTTTGTACGTACATAAGTGCCGGGGGGGGGGCACCATCCATTATTAGGTTTAAATTTTACCTAAAAAAAAGGAAGGTTGAGATAGGTTAAGAATAAGAAGGTAGGTGGGACAAGAGGAGAGGGGGGGAGGTCGTGCTCAGCCAGGCATGCGCGGATGCACGTGAGTGCCGGGGGGGGGGTGACACTTACTTGGGCTGTGTAGATTGAGGACATGGAATGTTGAACGTATGTCACAAGCCTACTTATCCATTAGACATTCCCGCTGTCCTAATCCAAGTGTTGTATATGGTATCATAACACACAAGTGCTTAACGCAGAGGAAGCGACTAGTCCCCCCACCCTCCTCTTCAGGCTCGGCGGTGGAGATTATTGATTTAAGCAACGAAGAACGTCCACGCGTCCAGGAATAATGTTGCAGAAAGAGCTCGTATGTGTAATCTTGTTATAATGAAGTACTAGTCTAGCGTGAACAATTTTCCTTCCTGTCTACACCTTTTTTTGAGGACTTTCAGCAGCCCAACCCTTTTTGCTGCAACAAGTCAACAACCAACTTGTTAATGACTTCCTTTCTCAGCAGAACAATAGACTTTTTCTTTTTCTTTCTGAGCTTATGGATTTATTTGTAGCTGGCCGAGACCAGTCAGCAGCCGATCAGCCAAACAACCTGGCTGAAGGTCACACCCCCCATTGTAACCATTGAAACCATTCTAGATTTATTTGCGGCTGGCCAAGACCAGTCAGCAGCCGATCAGTCAAACAACCTGGCTGAAGGTCACCCCCCATTGTAATTATTGTAACCATTAAGGATTGGGATGTTTTGCGCTTTGCTTTAATAAGTACGAGGCACAAGTGCTAACAAGGTGAAGGCAGAAAAATAAGGTTACATGCCATGAAGATGGCAGGCCAAGATACCTAAAATACACAACTTCAGAGGGACAAATGCAAATTCTAGACAACCTGATGCCATTGATAACGACCATGCAACTGAATTAGATGAACCTAGTGATCACAATTCCCGATTATTCTGCGCCCACGTAAATGCCACAGCCTCAAGGAAAGCAAACAGAAGCATATGCTGATATGCATGCTGAAATGAATACATCATGAAATGACCTAACATCAATCAGCACAAACTTGTGTACGAATACATGTGGAGGAACACATTTCATATCGAATGACAGTATGAATGGGTAACAATATAATGAATGTCAAAGTTAGAGCTTACAATAAATCAGCCTTTTGGCTTCGGCACACAATACGTGACAATAGTAAAAAAACGCGGGTCCTGAATGTACAGATATAATAGAACTGTATATAATAGAACAGCAAACAGATGGCTTACACACACTTCCGCCTGGCGACTGACGATTGTTGCTTCATGGAAGAAGATAGTCCATAACTCACTCTACCATTAACACAACATTTGGTGATTTTTAGTCACATCATGAATCTCGCATTTATACCTGTCAGAGATCAAGCTCTTTTCCTTCAGTGATTATGGGGCATGCCAGTTGAGCTGCTGAGCTGCCCTGGGTTGGCGGGCAGGAACGAGCAACCCATCCTTACCTCCTAATCAGAATTTTAGATTATCAGCACTTCCAAGTTGATTTCAATGAGCATCTGCAATGGCCCCAGTCTAGCTGGCTGTAGCTTGACTAGGGGCCTCATGAACTTGGCTCAGAGGTTGGGGGGGGGGCAGAAGCAAGTGTCACCTCAAATCCCTCCATCATCCAGCTCTGGGTCACTTAACCCTAAATCAACCTGCGTATTCATGCGTATGTGTGTTTGTGTAAGTATGACCCTGTGTATTGTCTGCACATGGATGTGCATGCATGCATGTGTTGTATGGGTATGGGCAGGCGCGTACACTGTGTGCGTGCTTGAAGAATGATGCGCGCGCTTGAGGACATGGACAATTCCCATGCCCAGCAGCAGCACGCGGAAGGGGGCATATGGTGAGCCGTGCGTACATACCAGTCACTGTGCATCAACAGAAGGCTCCCAAGCAGCTAACAGTCGATTTATCCCTCCCTCAGCTGAAATTGACCATACTGGATAACTACTGGCTTTGTGCACAAATAACAAGCCTCTAAGTTTCATTCATTCTTCGTCGCTAGCTCCAACACTTAAAATGAAATTGCTTCGACCGTAAGTGTAGCGTGACACGGCAGAGCCACATCGCCCTATAACAGACATTGGATGGAATCGTGTCGCTAGCTCTAACACTTTAATGGAATTGCTTCGACCGTATATGTAGCGCAACGACATTTATCATTTATCTTTCATATCCTCTTACAGTGGACAACGAGTGGGATCCCATCGGCGCACGGCTTGCCGCGCGTGCATGCGTATGTGCGTGTGTGCACGATATGAGTGTCCCTGCAGCTCCGACTTCTTACTGTTGCTCCACAGCTTGCTCACTCATCTTAAGACGGCGCGGCACTCACCGGGTGGGATCCCATCAGCGCACGGCTCACAATGCGTGCGTGCGTGCGTGGCGTGAGTGTCCCTGCAGCCTTCACTTCCACTATTGCTCTGCTGCCCCTCTGTGCGGGCGGGTGGGCCGGCCTGGCTTGCGTGGCACGTGGTGTGTTCTGCACTGAAGGAGTGTGTATGTGATGTGAACGCGCCCTGATGCCCCTGCCGGTCATTGTGTGGAGCTCCAAATCTTCCTCGTCTGAACAGGGTGCGCCAAAGGCGGAGGGGTGAGGGTGGCTGTGGCGGAGGGACTTGGGGATGGAGGGCCTCTTGGCTGCGCTGCTGCTACCAGTGCTGCTGCTGAGGGAAGTGGCGTGTGGCATCGGATGATGTGTGTGGGAGCTGGGTGAGGAAGTGGAGGAGGTAGGGTTGTGGTTGGCAGGGGGGTAATGCTGGCTACAAAAGGGACGTGGGAGAGGAGATGGGTTGGAGTGGGGGTATGGTTGCGGAAGGGACTGATGGGCTGTGGAGGTGCTGGTGTGGGAAGGGGTTTGCGGGTGTGGAGAGGGGCTGTGGGTGAGGTAGCTGAAGGGAAGG
>Ga0307947_1000134_pt1 | contig 43680 bp, 41 predicted proteins | sample OrgLakmetagen232_FD_201840 | JGI IMG/M metagenome (GOLD analysis project Ga0307947, IMG submission 201840) | Saline water microbial communities from Organic Lake, Antarctica - #232 | ecosystem: Environmental > Aquatic > Non-marine Saline and Alkaline > Saline | place: Antarctica: Organic Lake...
ACCAGGACATTGGTCACATACGCAAGAACCATCTTCAAGCCACGCTGCTGCCTCAACTTTCAAAGTATGCGCACGCAAGCGGAATCTACTTATATTGCGCATAACATGTTTGGACAGATCAAGATGACTAGTAAGCCTCGGTTACTGTATAGCTTACTGGTAACTGAAGCAGTAAGCCATTAAATAAGCTGGCTTACTAGTAAGCCACACTGGTAAGCTGGTAAGGTATATGCGGCAACTTTGACCTGCATTGCTTGCTGGTATCCGCAGGAGACGAAATAGAGTTTTCCCACTAAGTTGGTTTTCCCACTAAGTAGACGGCCTAAATTTTGACAGTGGAATATGAACAGCCCCCGGGATCAGCCCACGGAGGAGGCAATCAATTAGAAGGGGGTAAACTTGAAGTGTTGGGACAAGGCAGACAAAGTGGAGATACTTGAAGTGTTGGAACAAGGTAGACAAAGGGAGGAAAGTTGTTCAACTTAGTGACAAGGTAGAAGTTATGAGATCATTTAAGTGCCCCTAGCCTTCCAACTAGGCCTAGTGAGGGTCGCACACGCACACACACACACAAACACACACACACATACACACACAGGCAATACCTACTATAAATTAATTGCCTGTGCATATTGTTGCTTGGTCCATCCTTTTAAAGTTTGCAGGTACGTGCGTTTATTCGTGGCAGATTTCACTACTCTTGTGAAATAGCTGTTTCAACCAGCGTCGTCACCCTGAAGTTAGGTACATATAGGTGACACTTTTTATTATGCTCAAACATATAACACACTCAATGCAGCACTTCAACAGGGGGCCGTGGTCACGAAAGAAAATGGCAATGTGCTATATTTGTTGTGATATTGAAGCAAGTGGCATCGCGCTGCCACCAATTGGACAGGCTTTTCTGTTTGCCACACAGTGAGTGACATCACATGTGCATGCAGCGCTCCTTATATTCAGGGATGCATAGTGAATACGACCATTGGTGTGTGGTGCGGGGTAACCTAAAATACTAAGCTAGGTTCCACCACGAGAAAAATCTTACGTATGCATTGCCAAGTCTAAAGAAAGGGAGCTGCATACACCATCCACACCTGGAGCATGCCTGGTCCACTTATCCAAATGGATCCAGCAAAACAGTCACGTTGCGATCGTGGGAAGAGGAGTTGCTTAGTAAATCGGATAAGGGGCCATGCACTGTTGAAGCAGCATGGAAAAACAACTGCCCGAACTTGGCAGAGATCAGAGGATACCGCGGGATAGCCTCCATCTGAGCAGTGCTAGTATGGGTACCCATATACAAGCCCACTGCCTTAGTGAAGCCGTTGGCTTGCCAATGGTGTGTAAATCCTCCAATATGTACCTCAACATTTCGCCGTTGGATGCCGTGAGTGGGTGCCACATTTGAAAACTACCAAGACATTTCATCCGGTGAGATAATATGCTGGCAGATGTTGGATTACAATAGGCATCATGATTCTTGTCAGGTGAACAAAGCGAGCACAATGTCGTATGCAGAAAAATTGCAGCCTTTGTCTATTCCTGGCTACTTTGGGGTAGCTGCCCTGAAAGCCTAGTGGCGTGGTCAGGCCAGACTCTTTGCGGTCGCGGGTTCGAATCCGCCTGGTAGCGTGAGTACTTTGCTGTCCGACAGTAACGTCTCCATTTCCTTAATCCATGCTTGTGGTGTTATCACCCCTGCGTAGCTTGTCTTTGTTTTCTATTTCTGGCAGGTGGGAGCACATCATATTGGACTGATATTTAAGCTGATATACTGGTCTTTGTGGACAGGCTGTATAAGATGGTGCATGTTACCTATTATCCCCACAGTTGAGGCGCTAAATGCAATAGGATTTGCACGGCTCTTCAGAGACTGGATCCTGCGGTTGCATGGCATGCCTGATTTGGTGCTGTCAGACAGAGGTCCGCACTTCAAAAACTTGTGTTGGAAAGAAGTGAGCAATAAGAAGCATAAAGTGGAAACTCTTTAGTACATTTCGTCCTCAGGCATATGGCCCTACAGAGAACAAATCACCACTTTGGAGGAAATTTTGTGGGCGTATGTGCAACTAGATTAGACAGATTGGGATGAGCACTTGGCGTGTGCATAATTCGTCATAGATTATTGGAGCCTATGAGGATGCTCCCTTTTTCCTTGCACGGCTCATCGCACGGCTCAGAGAGTGAAGAGTTAAATTGGCTGAATACATGGAAGACTTGCTACAAGAAGTGGGAGCCAGGGCCTAAATCCAGAAGAGAGACTTGCGATGAGATGATAAGGCAATACAAGGCTACAGATGGCCAGAAAAAATGCTTGATCAAACGTAAGTTGGTGTGAGAAATCATGGCACGTGTTGAGGAGCATAGTGCAGATCTTTGATATGCCGGAAAATAAACAAGGGCAAAATGCCATCCAGGGTGCAGCCATGGAGGCTGGACCAGGTGGGGGGGAGTGTTACATGTGTACACGTCCTCAGTGTAAAGGTGTATAACTAATTGGAGGTTATTTCAACAGTGATCTGTAAAGCTGGTTTAACTCCAGAAACTAACTCTATAGTAGCGTAGCATGCCACCCTATTGATTGCTTTAGCCGTTGGATGCCTATACTGTACTTTGTAAAAATGGTATGGCATGTGGCTATAGGAATGTGGCTATGTGGCTATAGGAATACACATTTTTTTGCTGCGTGGTTGCTTACTAGGCACCTAGCATCTCTTCTTAATCAAGATTATGATGGTTACTAAATTGACTTTGCCTTCCTTTAAACGTCTACAAGAGCAACAGCGCGATGCAAATGTGGGTTATCGTTAGCTTACTATGGTTGCTGTTTGAGTAAGCTAGATGGTCACTACCAGGCCGCTTTCCATGTAAAAATAAAACACCTTAATTACTAAGTAAGCGGTGCATTGCCTACCAAACTCCGTTGGATCAGCCACATAATAAATGTGTGGGTTACTGCTGGCTTACTATGGTTACTGATCGAGCAAGCTAGCTGGCTTACTGCTCCAGTTTTTAAAAAGTTTTGAATTTTAGTTGGAAAACCGTTACCAATCGCTTACTGCTCGCCTTCCAGGTTGGTAACCCAGCCGCTTACCGCCCGCTTATTACCTTGGTTATCGAGTCAATAAGCCTGGTAAGTCAATCTGGTGTACTGTTCTCTAACATTCCGACGGCTGTTATAATAAGCACCTTGGCTGTTATAATAAGCACAATACTACGACCCTCTTATGTGATCAATGAGGTCATCATTAGATTTGATGATAGAAGATGTACATCTATAACACTGATTGAATAATAGCATTAAACCTACCCCTGCAAACAGCTTAGTTGTGCTTTTTCTTAGTGAAATATCTGTAATCTTGGGTTCGTTTTTATTGTGTTGGAACTGGTGAAATACGGTTATCAAGTAAAGCAGGGTTTAATCCTCTATACTTCTTGCAAGTGAATAATATATGCATCGTAGATAAAATCCTCCCATGCAAGAAGCTAGTAGGAGTAAGAAAGGGCAAAACGTCTCTGCTAGTCACAATAGCACGCAGCACTGCTTGCTCTTATTACTGTCCAGCCGTAGGGGTCTCTGCTCTGCCAGATTGGCTGACTGGCTTGATAGTTTCAATCGCTGACTACTCTTTTGAATTTGGCCGTATCTCTTGCCTACTTTCACTTCCTCGTTCATTGATCAAGGTCAATGGAACCTTTTCGCTGCTGCTTTATTTACCATTATTTGCAAATTGCTGGCTATCAGCCAAGCGCACAAGCAAAGCACATACCGCACATACTGGGCTTGGCACCGGTGGCGCTGCTGTTAATGCTGTTATGCAAGCATTCCTGTACATTGTCGTGCTAAATCAGTGGCAGAGACGAACTGTGTGACACGCAATTAGTTGGTTGAAAGAAAGAAAGAAAAAGAACACAGATAGTGTAAATACTACCGGCATGGATTAGGAAAGGATGATGTTTTGTGTCCTGCACCACTTAATGGATGCAGAGACCCAATCGATTTAATAATCATTTGTTCAGCAGTACTGTGCCTATTAATAATCATTTATTTATAATGGGATGACTGCAGCCTGACACCATGTGGTAGGTGCCGTCTAGCTTCTGACAGATGGGACAGATTGTTGGACCTTCTATATGGTTACACTGAGCGGCACGCTTTTGGTTGTATATTAAATCTGTGCGGCAGAGCATGACACTTTTCTTTTTTCCAGAGGTGACACTTGCATTTTTCCAAAATTAGTTACGTCTTTCTTTCTCGATCACTGCCTTCCTTGGTCGATTCTTGGTAATTTGTGTACTTATGGTTTGAAACCTTTTTTGATTTAGACATAGTTTGAGTTGGACGTGCATGTGTGCTTTTGCAGCATCAAGATCTGAGAAAATGGAGAGTCTTTCTGGTGGAGGCCCTGGTTGGCAGGTGTTAAGAGTATCTGGTAGGCAAGCTGGGGGAGGGTTTTCCACCCTTTCTGGCCAGAATATGGATGAAAGGAGATGGGAACGGGCGTCGGTGTAACTGTGGATATCATGGCCACTCTATTTTCCGCAGGACAATTTGCCATGGCATCAGTGCACTCGTTCCCTAGGATGCCAGCATGAGCTTTAACCTTGTAGAGATGGATGGTATCTTTAGATAGCTGGATGTGGTGTAGAATGGTTTCTAGGAGTTTGGCATCTTTATACCGTTTCATGCTCTGGGGGTAGAGGAAACTATTTCTTATTTACCATAGTGCACTAGCGCTGTCTGTTACGATATGGGCGTGTTCATTTATCAAAGCAGCAGGAATTCCTGCTAGCTTGGCTCTGTTTACGGCTTTGTTTATGCTTTCTCTCCAGGATTTGCTGTGGTGATTTTGTTGGATTGAGGGTGGTAGACTCCAGCTCCAATAGACTGAATCCATTTTTTTTGTTTGTAATACAACTCCCGTCTGTGAAGGCCCATTCTTTCCAGTTTGGGGCCTAGAGTTCTAGCAAGTGCTTTTGTTGTGCATGATGGGAGGGACCTGGCCGTGTAATGTATCGCTTATGTTGCCAATATTTGCATTGATAAGTTGAACTGTGCTTCCTAAGTCTTTGGGGAGCCTACATATATTTGCCAGTCTTGGCAGTACCCTTTCAGTTGGTAGTTCGAGTTGAGGTATGGTGCCTGCGTTTTTTTTATGTTTCCAGATTGCCGCTGTTAGTTGGTTGACAGTTGAGAGTTTCAGTACGCTGGATGAAAAAGAAAAAACTAAGCAGGCAGTGAAAAACCACTCCCCATAATAATCAAGGATAAGAAGCCATTTCGGTATCGGGTACCGTAATACCCTTCACAAGAAAATACAAGGATCAATGGGGATCAGGAGGGCTGCAGACTTGACCTGAAACCGTCTCCTGATGAGAGTTGATAATAGTGCTGAAAAGGGCACGTCTTGTGTGGACAAGTTTAGCAGCGTAGTTGCCAGAATGAACATGAAGCTTGGAAGCTCATAAAAGTGCTTCAGCGTGTGATTGTTGTAGATTGTTGTAGATGGTGCCACCCACTCCCAAAAGGATGGTGTGGAGGGTAACAGAGGTTCCTTGGAAAATGGCGCAGAGGCCTTTTGTGTTCCTACGCGGCGCTCAGCTGGTTCTGAGGTCAAGTGTCCTCACAGTACTTGATCTCGATTAGGTAGATGTCACGTTGAAGAATAAAGAATGCTGAATTCTTTGGGTCGGTGCTGTCTGGAGAAGGTGGATCTGTTGGTGGCAGCTGGCGGTGCTGTAGAAGTGCTCCCGGTCTCCCTCAGTTGTCCCCTGCCACTCCTAAGAACCCGCCCCCCTAATTGCTAGTATGTTGCTTTTTTGTTTTCGCGGAGATGGTGGGAGCAAACAGTACAGCATCCGGACGGCGGCAGGAGGTAAATCTTTTTTTGTTTGGGAAGCGGGTTGGAAAGAGCCACTTTGGTATAATTTCAGCTGTATCGGGAATCTGAAGATTTTGCATAGCTAGCCGTTCGCTGCTACCTATATCCATGCAGACAAAGCAGGATCCTAGGGAGCCTGTTTTTCTGATGGCTTTGCTTGAAGATCATCCTGCATGCTAAGTTGTGTCTCTCAATGATCAGATTTCTTATTTGCGTGTGTTGGCATCCAGAAGGGATATGCAGGGCACTGTCTAGTCGAGGCAAAGGGGGCAAGTTGGGCATATTGAGTGCTTAGACCATTATACCGCATGGTTTTGGTTGTACAGGGTTCCTGTCCTGTACTTAATTATGATAAGGCGTACTTCATAAAGCGTCCTGGTACTTGGACAAGTACCAAAGCCTTGAGGTTAGTGACTGGGCTGTGTTTAGTTGATTTTGTATGATTTTGGTTTCCTTCATATTCTTTTGCAAGCCGTGGCAGTAGATGTTATGGAAGGAATTTCGCTCAGGGCCAGCTGTTTTGATGGAGGTATCCGCAACGTCAGAGTAGGTTGTGATTGAATTTCTAGCAAGAGCGTCAGCATATTCATTGCCTATACTGCATACCTGCGTGGGATTTGACTTTGTGGAAATGAATGGGCGGTGGTGTTTGGTGGATTGCTTTGGCAATGGATTGGAGAACATCTCCCTGGATTTGGTGGCGGTGAGGGTTTGGGTGTGAGAGCTGTTTTTTAGTTTGGTGCATTGAGGTTAGGCTATCTGTGGCTATATGCACCATGGGAGTAGCCGTGAATGAATAAGGCTGCTGTAGCTGCTAGCTCTGCACGTGAAATGGTGTTGGTTTTACCTACGCCTTTTGGGTTCACGTTATGGGATAAGTTTAAGCAAGGGTGGTATACACCTTATCCTGTGCCTTGCCCTTCTTCGTGTTTTTCAAAACTGCCATCAGTGTAGGTCCAGTCCCGCCAAACTTGTACTTGATGGCTGGATGATACGGCCCATACTTGCAATCCATGCTTAAGCTGGTACCATGATTCGTTGTGACAGCATGCTTTTAAAAGCCATGACCAGAAACACAAAAAATGATGATCATGCAAGCTACTAGCTGCAAAGCATGCATGTGCTCGTGATTCTTCCAAACTATCAGATGTTCACTGCATAGCCTTAAAGCCTAGAGAGGCTGGATCGCTCAGGGCCTCACAGCACTACAATATAACTCCGTTGGTAATGCATTCCGTGTAAGTCTCCTTACATCACGACAACTTACTGGTAATCAAGAATGGTATGGCAAACAGGAGTCCTTGCATTTGAGCAGAATTATATGCCCAAGAAAACTTCAGTTAGGAAAAGCGCAAGAAAAAAGGTCATCCAAAAGGACCAGAAATTGAGCCTTGTTTGGCTGATAATCTGCGGCAACTGAAAAGCACAGGCACCTCCAGCAAGTTGGCTTTAGTACCTAACAGCACTTTGAAATCCTATTGCTATGCTGGGTACAGCATCCTACACCCTTGGCTTACCCTTACCAACTCCAACATAAAACATGCTGGGCATTGTTCATGCCAAATGAATAACACACGAATTGGGTTTGTTTCTGGTCATCGGACCTTCAATGCTAGGGGCTTCTGTCAAGGGCACATGTTGCCAACAGTGCTGGACTTTCCAAATCACCCAATGAGCCAAGGTCATCCCAAATGCAAATCGTACTTGGGTCAAACTTGCGTGTGTCTGCTCCCATGAAACTTATACAAATCATCACATGAAATTATATTAATTATTATGCTGTGCCAAAAAACCTCTGGTCTCATCTCTTCTTCATTTACCACCATTTTTGGAACCACTTGAGAAGCAACACCTGCAGCAACCCGTCGGCCTGATGCCAATTCACCTTATTATTTCTTCAACATATCAGCAACTCATGAATGTCCTTTCTCAAGCCGGTGTAGCGCACCAACGAGCTTGTTAAGCTGCAGCTCAAAAGCTACAACTTGGGCTTCCAAGTTTTGCACCTGCCCCTTTTTGGCCTGCACAAATAGAAGTTTACATGTGAATGAAGGGCACGCACTTTTCTGTTTTTGATGCCCCTGCATGTGTGTCTGTGCATGCAAACGCACGGCTGTGCAATGCATGAGAAAACATCAGACAAGGCAGCTGCAGGTGTTCCACACGTATGCAAATGTGAAATGCTACACAGCAGCACTTGAGTGTACCAGTTTTAGACTCACAGCATATCAATCAAAAGAAATGTATTGACATCAACCCTACTCCTTGGTGCTCGCTAGTAGTGGTTCTCATTACCAGTAGTAGTACTTAAGGTAGCACCAATAAGCAAGAGGCAAGCTACATCGGAAGAAGGAAGAAAGTTGTGAAGCCCTCTAGCCAAAAAGCTTGCCACCCTATTACATGGTTTTCAATTGGGTTTAGGTCTCAAGGGCATTTAGCTTGGTTTGGCTGCTCAACATGAGTGAAAGGATGAACACTCCTGTACGGAGATCGCTTTGCAAACGCACCTCCAAAGCTTTGTGGAGAGACGAGACTTGACCATTTGCTTCCTGAAAAGCGTACAAAGAAATCGTGAGAGAAAAGGCTCTAATCTGGAGCAATGTGAACCAGCAAACCAGGAAGGGCGGCTGCTTAACATAAGTGAAAGGATGGACACTTCAGTACAAAGATTGCTTTGCAAACGCACCTCCAAAGATTTGTGGAGAGACGAGACTTGACCATTTGCTTCCTGAAAAGCGTGCGAAGAAATTGTGAGAAAAAAGGCTCTAAGCTGGAGCAACATGAACCAGCAAACCAGGAAAGGCGGCTGCTCAACATAAGTGAAAGGATGGACATTTCAGTACAAAGATTGCTTTGCAAACGCACCTCCGAAGCTTTGTGGAGAGACGAGACTTGACCATTTGCTTCCTGAAAAGCGTGCAAAGAAATTGTGAGAAAAAAGGCTTTAAGCTGGAACAATATGAACCAGCAAACCAGGAAAGGCAGCTGCTCAACATAAGTGAAAGGATGGACACTTCAGTACGGAGATTGCTTTGCAAACGCACCTCCAAAGCATTGTGGAGAGATGACACTTCACCATTTGCTTCCTAAAAAGCGTGCGAAGGAATTGTGAGAAAAGGCTTTGAGCTGGAACAAAATGAACCAGCAAACTAGGAAAGGCAATGCCTCAACAGGCAGGTACACTACCGCTTTGCACTCATCTGCTTAGCACACACTTGCCGGAAAATTGAAGCAATCATATGGATACTGCTATGAGTACTGCTAGGTACTGCTATGAGGATTGAAGCATTCAAATGGATACTGCTTTGCACTCACTTGCTCAGCACTCAAATGCCCAAAACAATTTCATACGAATGATGCAAACTGCATGATGGGTCCTTACATCAATTGCGCACATTGCTTGCAAGGTCATTACCATCCACTTCCACAAAGCAGCACACTTTGTTCCTCTCACACAAAGCACTCTTAGTAGCGTTATCAGGATTGGACAGAACCAGACATGTGTATATCATTTCTAGCAGGGAATCTTGCACAGTCATACAGGATGAACACGCAACATATGGTTGACCCAACAGCCTGCTTTTGGTTGGCCTCACTGGACCAAAGATGTAACAGCAACTCATCTCGCCCACGCGTCGAGACTCTCATGTCGAGTTGTATCAGTTATTGCATCAAATCCTACCCCAGATCCCAGATCAAACATCGAAATTTGACTCTTGCGCAACGACCAGCAGGAGCATAACACATAATCTGCAGGAACCGTTTGGTTGCCTTTCCTGGGCTGCCCTAGTTCAAGCATTCGACAAAAGACAGAACCTTTCGATTGCTTTTCAAAACTTGCCTTATATCAAGCATACAACAAGAGACGCTTGTGCAACGACCAGCAGGAGTACCTTGGCACCGGCGTATCCGCATGCAGCGTAATTCATACCTGCAGTTTCTTTTGTAACGACAACTTTGCCGAGCTGTCCTGGGTGCCTGCTGCTAGCTTGGTCTCCAGTTGGGCGTACTGCAGCAGCACGTTTAAGAGAACACAAAGCAATAGACACACAGAAGCAACAGCACACAAGCAGCGAATCCTGTTTGAAGGTATATAATTAAGGGTGAGTAAATAGGGTGCCAGATTTTGCCATTGTAACCATTGTTACCATAACTATTGCCAGCGAGGCTCGGCGAGCCTCAACGAGTAATGAAACTTTGCTTTCGCATTCAAGCCAGGTGACTTGACGAATTGAGTTGGATAAGCATTGGTTATAGAAGTGCCAAAATGCTGAAAGTAGCCGATGGTAGGTCTATACAAAGAGTTGTAGCACAATGTACTGATTAAGCAAGTTATAGGGACAAAGTTGCAGCATCCGCGCAACCAGTGTTTGCACATACACATCAAGATTGCAATCTCCTTCTTTATTTTTGTGTGCACGTATGCACGTATGTGTGTATGTGCCTTTGTGCAAATGTATGTGTGTGTGTGTGCGCGCATCCCACCAACACAGAGCGCTCTCATCAAGACATTGAACAGCACTTTTTTGCTTCACATATCATGACGGCACATTGTACCCACATCGAGTGACTGCATACGAAGCGCGTTAGAGAGGCGCTCGACCTCCTCGCCCATCTCACTGAGCGTCCGTGCGTCATAGACCATGAGGTAGATGCCCTGGCTGAGCACGGCTAGCAACAGTACGCTGGCAATGATGAGGATGTTTGCCTGGAGCGCGTCAGGGCAGAGCATGGGTTAGTGTTAGACTATGTGGTCAGGGTTCAGGGTTTAGGGTTCAGGGGTTAGGGGGGTTTAGGGTTTAGCACATACATCATTCTATCTTAGGGTTGAGTGGTAACAAGTGTGTGTGGCCAAAATGTGTGCGAGCATGGTTCACGATTCGTGGTATCAGTGTGAGTAGGGTAGAAAATTTGAGCGTGAGAGAAGTAAGGTGTACAGATAATGATGTGAAAACAGCACAAAGGATTATAATGTATGAGCTTGCTTAAATTGCACACGTTGTCTCTCTGTGTGTGTGTGTGAGTGCGTGGTTTTGTACGTTTGTACGCATTTGTGTGTGTATGTGTGTATGTGTGTGTGACTGTGTGTCTGTGTGTGTGTGTGTGTTTGTGTAAGTGTATGACTTTGTGTGTGCGTGGTTTTGTACGCATTTGTGTGTGTGACTGTGTGTCTGTGTGTGTGTCTGTGTGTGTGTGTGTGTGTGTGTGTGTGTGTGTGTGTGTGTGTGTGTGTGTGTAAGTGCGAGGTTTTGTACGTATGTATCCATGTGTGTGTGTATGCTGCCACCTGCAGCTGGCAGGCAGCCGCTTACAGAAGCAACACAAATGCCAAATGTTGATACTAGTAAGCTTGATGCTTAGCTTCCGGCTTTCGGCACTAGCAGGTGCTGTGTAAAAACCAGTCCTATAGTGTTCTTGCATATTAAATTGGTCCTGGAGATATTTAATGTAACGAAGAAGGGTAAGCCTAAAGCTAGCTCTGAAAACCCTCAGATGTACTCAAGGCACCCAGACCTGCTACTCCCCGTGCCGCGTACCTTCAGCTTGTGCAATATCCCTTTCTTCAGCTTGTCTTTGTCGTCAAGGCTGTATAGCGGTTGCTGACCGCTTAAAGATGTCCTAGGAGACCCAAACGCGCTCCCTGCAAAAACAGCAACATTGCAAAGAGCAGTGTTGACCCTGCGTAAGGTATCGTGATATCTATTGCGTAGGGCGATTTCCTTGCCTGCAGTCACGACAACACTTGTGTGTGTGTGTGTATGTGTTGTGTGTTTCTGTGTGTGTGTGTTTCTGTGTGTTTCTGTGTGTGTCTTGTGTGTGTATGTGTGTGTGTATGTGTGTGTGTATGTGTGTGTGTGTGTGTGTGTGTGTGTGTGCACGCGTGTGTGTGTGTGTGTGCGCGTGTGTGCATGCGTGTGTGCGTGTATGTGTGTGTGTGTTGTGTTTCTGTCTGTGTGCGTGTGTTTCTGTGTGTGTACGTGTGTGTTTGTGCGTGTGTATGTGTGTGACTTGTGTGTGTGTGTGCGTGCGTGTGTGCGTGTGTGCATGCGTGTGTGCATGTATGTGTGTGTGTGTGTGTGTGTGTGTGTGTGTGTGTGTGTGTGCGTGTGTGTGCGTGTGTGCGTGTGACGTCTCACATGCCTCTGGCAGTGGTGAATTACCTCCTGACCGTTCCTTGAATGTGGAATTGGGAGAGCCATGCTTGGGAGATTCATAGCCCCCATTTCCCCCACCACCAGCAAACAGCGAGCGAAACATGAGCGAGTAAATTAAGACGTCATGCACATTTTATTATTAAAAAATACTACGATGATCCATACTCCTAATACTGATCGAACTGCTCTTTCAAAAGGAAGCGAGTTTTGCGTGTGCTACCATCTCTCATTCATGCATTGGTATTCTCCGTGTGGCAGTCCGTGTGCTTCATGTTGATAGGTCCTATCCCTGCTTCGATTTGATGCGCTCGATTTGATGCGCTCGATTTGATGTGCTGCAATGTTCCGTTGTGCCCTCATCAACAAACACCTCCTCACTCTTTAACGGTGCAATGCTGTACATATTCAGCCTAGCAGTCGCACTTCGACTGAGGGCATAATTTCAGCCAACCTGTGTGATCACACCCAAAATTCCCGCCCAATTTTCCCCTAAAACGAACCTCATAATTTTTCGACTTTTAATGGTTCAGAGTATAGTAAAAAGGAATATACACTTCTGCACAAAAATAAGGGTTTGGGATTCGCTGTGTGCGTCAGGGGCTGGATTTGTGCCATTTCCCTACCAAAATAAAGGTGGTTGTGTACGATACGTATACTCTCCAAATGTCCTGACCGGTATCTCAGACTTAGACGTCTATTTTTACAGGTTGCACCCATACTTGGGTACAGAAATGCATTCCAAATTTAAGTTTTTCACCATACTTTTGATTGCTCCCAACAGGTTTCGGGTCAAACCATACCCATTAAACAAAAAAAGGGGGGTGAAATTCTGCCCCCAAAGGGCTTAGTGCGTGGGCCTGTTTGCTGGGCAAAATGGACCAGCCATTGAAAACACGCTTTCTGGCCACCACCTGAGTGTCAGGGGACCCAGAGATGCCCTGCCTACTTCCCAGAGATGCCCTGCCAAGTTTTATGACTTGGAATGCTGGGGATGGGTCAAAACAGTGGGCACTGCTAGGCTTTTGCGCTGATGATGGCAGTGATGATGATGATGATGATGATGGTGATGATGATGCTCTATGGCTTGAAAATGAAAAAGGCAGTGATGAAGTTGAGGATGAATCTATTTTTACTCTTGATCCCGACAGTGTGGCAGTTGTTCAAGTTGAAGGTGAAGCCTCAGTTTTGGAGAACATTTGATATTACCAATGTAACATCAGTACATTTCTCCTCCTCCTGTCCCCCCGCCCTAAGTGAGCCTCATAAAGGCCTTCACATTTATTTAACACTCACACACTGCGGAAAATTTTTGAAAGGCAAAACCGCAACTATTTCCAAAGCCCCTTAGGGCAGCCCGCACTTATTTTCAACAAGGCTTAGGGCAAACTGGAACTTTGAAAATACGCCTGAACAACACTGGTGGGCAGCGAGGAATTTTCTGTGTAGCAAGGATCTGTGCTCAGCTATGATCTGATTACATATATCTGATTTGCTTGACCAGATGACTTTGTTGCAAGTAAACTAAAAAAATTGACAAGCTCACCTCAGGAGTCGGCGGCTCTGCATTCCATGCACCCAGACGGGCCCACCAGAGCTTTGGTTTTTCGTAGTTCCCCTGCCAAAAGGGGGGTCCATATCAGGGCCATCACCCCAGACCCCTGCACCTTTACTGGAATGTCCCCGATATTATTGCAAACCCCCTGGTAAGTTGCTGGTACCGGGGAGGAGCTTTTGTAAATCGTCCTTTGATGGGGACCTCCCCAGCACACCTGGGCACTTACCCGCACAAATTGAGTGTGCAGGGGTGATTAGATGGCGGGTCTGACTTGTAACCTTGCTTGTAACGAAGGAAATTTGGCCCCTTTCTAGATCTAACCTGGGCTCAATTTCCATACCTGCCCATCTTTCCACCCTTTTTTGCAATGATCTAGTTTATGCACAGATGTACTCCACAGGAGTATCGAACGTAAATATGAGTGAGTGACCTAATAGCTGCGACCTGAGTAAAACGGAGAGCAAGCAAATCAAGCGGATTGACGCATTGAGGAAGAAAAGAGCACATTTTTAATGAAATTTCCCAGTTCAACGGACGTCAATCGACACCCTAAACCTAGGCTAAAGTGGCATTTCCCCTGCAATCTTTGATCTGGAACAGCCTGGCCTCAACCTCCGCAATGTGAAAATACATTCGGATTTTGGCACACCGACCCTCATCCTACTGCGTGTTACAGCGAGATATCTGTGCCGATTTTCAGTGCTGCAAATCTTTAAACGATCGATGCAGGCTGTAAAATCCATTTCCCACTGCAGCAAAAAAGGCACCAAGCCTGGGACCATGCCACGTTCTTTGTAAATGCGCTATCTGATTTCAATTTCCCTCGTTATACACGATTATTATCGTCTTAGCCAGGCGATTGCTGGTGCAGAGTTCGTCTATAGATCTAGCAGCAGAGCCCGCAGCAAAAGAGTGATGAACCAGACCATGTTTGATTTTCCATTATAACTATTTCGAAGCTAGAAGTGCAGTTCTAAAGGTTATGCTTCGAATGTTAGAACTCGACGTCGACGCTAGGGTATTTCGAATCTAGAAGTGGAGTTCTAGGTTATGCTTCGAATGTTAAAACTCGACTTCGAAGCTAGAAGTATTTCGAACCTAGAAGTGGAGTTCTAAAGGTTATGCTTTGAATGTTAGAACTCGACTTCGAAGCTATAGGTATTTCGAACATTCGCAATACCCCCCCTCAAATTTGGGGGGGGGGTATTGCGAATGTTCGAAGTACACTTCAAACCTAGAAGCCCACTTCTAGGTTAGAAGCTTTATAAATTGAAAATGGTAGAACTCACTTCTAGCTTCGAAGAGCACTTCTAGATGTAGAAGTGCACTTCTAAAAAAGGGCCTTTCGTGAGTGCCAGACCCTCTCGTTGTGCATGTGCTGCTCCTCACACATGAGTTTATATATAATGTTATTTGCCTCCCTCATTCTTGGTATCCTCAGTGTGACAGATCCATGTTTTTACGTGCCCAAAACTCAGATGATTCCCCCTCTTTTATTTATTGCGGTCGGTTGGTCCTGGCAGATACTTAATTAATTACTTTTTCTGGTTTTATCCGTACTGCAATGTCACAAACAGCGTCGTGCCTTTTTTCCCTTTCCAAGGGTTTTTTTTGTAGGTGCTACAAGTCTGGTGCTACAACAACAATTATCACAGAATGTTTTACACATTTTACATACGCAGCCTAGCAGTCGCACGTTTTGACTGATGGCTTCATCTGTAGACTTTGTAAGTGTTCTCAGATAGGCCACCAAAAAGACAAAATACATTCAACATTCAATGGGGAGCACCGACAGCGCAGCCATTCTTTTCTGTTCTTACAATGAGAAAGCAAAAATAACGACCACTGTGTGAACAACTTGAGACGCTGCTGATCTAAGCTCGCTTGTTTTACCATTAGGGCAAACAAGCAAACTGATTGTTAATGCTAACAAGACAAAGTCAGTTTAAAGGAACCTTCACATTGAGTATAAACATTCAAGATCTCCACGACGGGTGCCCTTTTAATAGATGTTCCGTTTAAAGAAAGCCAGAGAGAAAAGCTCCGCAGATTTTCAACCTAGCTTCAAAGCACACGACAAAAATAACCTACTTTGCGTCCTGTACAATCAGTGTATGCAAAGCCACAAAACATCCCACTGTGTTCCCAAAATGTTGAAAGGCACTTGAGTACTTGTTGCATACCATCTCATTTGAATAATTTAGGACATGATTGTAGCACAAATTGGCACTTGCCGGAATGTTTGAGCTTCCTTATTAGTTTTTGAGCAAAAAAGCAATGCTAAAAGAAAGAGCCCTGCGCATCTATAGCCTTTTTGCATCACTTCATTTGTGCAAGCAAGACTATATGCCACCTCTTTCACCCACGAAGGGTGATTTGAACATTTGGCAGCAGAAGGGTGAGTGCCTGCGTGGTGGACGGCACAAACTTGTAAGTATGGCTGCTGTAAAACAGGGTGGAGGCAACAAGACGCCCACAACATGTCCCTGCCAAAAAGTGCAAAAACGAGGTGCAAGCCCATGGAGTTGTGTGCAACACACTTTCACCTACCTGCAGGTGGTCCAGCTGGAGGCTGTGCTCATTGTCGATGAGGGTGACAGACGCCAGAGACGTCCACTTGGATGCGTGAGAGGCCCACGACACGCTGCTGACCGCCCAGAATTTTTGTTGGAGCAACTGCTGTAGCTGCTGCGGCGTTGCTGTTGCGTGGTAGTGCTGCTGCTGAGGCAGATGTCCGGCAGGGGGAGCATCAGGCCCTTGGTCGTGCAGTGGGAGGTTTTGCTGGGCCTGCTGAGCAAGTGGCGCACTAGGTTGCTCTGGTGGCATCCCTGCCATCAGCAGCGATAAGGCAGAATGCAGCTGTTGCTGATGGTGGTGCTGCTGCTGTGGCAGCGGCGCCTCATGATCAAACATCACCCAGCCTGTGTGTGAGTGTGGCTGGTTGGAGCCCATAGAGGGTGGCAGGACGAGATCATGGCCCTGTGCTTCACCCTCCCCCCCTCCCTCCTCCATTTCTTGCTGCCCCTCCCTCATCAGGAGCTGTAAGTGACTGATTTGATCCTGGGCGCGCAGTGTGGCGGATGGCATGATCGTGAGGGCAATTGAACATTTTTACTTGTGCATGTATGTATGTGTGTGTGAATGAGTGTGCGCGTGTCTATGCATTTGTGTGCATGGAACCATACCTGCAGCTGGATTATCTGCCCTTGTGATTCGCCCATCTGCTGCTGTGCTTGGCCAATCTTGTCCTGTATAATGTTCATCTCCTCCTGCAACTGGGTCACCTGATGCAGGGACACGTCTGCAGCTAGCTGCAGCAGCTCTTGCAATTGCGCTTCCAGCAGCTCCAGGACCTCCATTTGCTCCTCCAACTGCCTTTGGTGCTGCTGCAGGTTCTGATGCAAGGCTTCTAATTGCTGCTCCTGCTGCTGCTCCTGCTGGTGAATCACGGAACTGCACGCTTCCCAGAACGGCTTGATCTGGTACACAGCATTGCCAACCACCCTCGCCAAGTGGTCGGCACTCAATACCAAATCCTCTCCAGCTTCCTTTTGTTGCAAAACAAGGTCAAAGAAATACAGGTGAAGCAGAGGGGTGGTGTTTATTGAAGAAATTGGAGTGAGAGGGCACGTTCGTTGGCATTTTATTGTGCTCAAGTAAGATTGAGCAACAGAATTGAGAGCACCGTACAACAAAAGAGCAAGGAAACAAGTGGTAACAAGAAACAGGAAGCGCTTTGTTGACAGAGGCGGTGTGAAATTGCGTTGCAGTAAAAAAATGTGCTTGCACCACAAAGATGAAAACTTCGACGTACCCGGCCACGATTACGATAGCTTTTGCTGCTCAAGTCATAGCCTAGATGTAACTTACTATGTATAAATATAAATATGATATGTTTACTTTAGATGTGTACTAGATGTATACTTCAGATTTACTAGATGTATAGTTTAGATGTATCTAGATGTACACTTTATCGTGCAAGCTGAGTGCAGCTGGACGCGCAAAAACGCCTACTTCCCTAGGACACCTACACCCTTCCCACCTGCAGAGCTGCATGTGCTTCACAAGTCTGGATGGCCTCTGCGACAGGCAGTAGCAGCAGTTGTAGTTGCTGGAGGCAGTGCTGCAGCCCAGCTATAAATGTGAGGCCAGGGCTGTTGTGTTCTGAGCTGCCTCTGAAATGGGAGGATAGAGAAAGCTGCAGGTCTTGGTCTTTGGAGGCCCTGTCAGAATTTGAAATAGGGGGTAGTCGGGAAAAAATGATGGTTAGCAAGAACAGCCTCGTCAACAAATTGGAAACTGATGAGCTGCGGGGTCTGCAAGTGAAAGCAGCTCCGTACTTGAAGTGGTGGCACTCAAGTAGGGGTGGACAGAACTGTATACACACACCATATAGTACCGTGCATATGGTAAATTGTCTGCTTAACTATGTGTATGGTTTTGGCCAACCCAAAACATGAACTGCTAGCTAATGTGGCCCTGGCACTCCATTTACACTGTGCACTGAACGCTTGGTGTAATGTGCTCTGAGTGCACTGATGTGCATGTAGAAAGTATATACCGTACCTTACCGTACTCATCCCGCCAAAAAAATAAATATTTTATTGGATTTTGCACCTTCCCTGCACCCCAAGAATAACTATTCTCCCCTCCCCGCATCAACCCCGCAGGGTTTCTGACCCAATTAAGTTACCAGACAGTATAAAAGCCACAAAAGGTCAAAAACAAAATCACCGGTCAGTTGCATGCTTGTTTGCATGTTATTTTACTATCTCCAATCAATCCTCTCTGTTCTACTACCCCTTTGCTGCCCCCCCTCTTTTCTGCTCCCTTTTCCTCTGCTGCTCTTCGCCAACGCTGTTGCTGGTGCTGTCCTCACTGCACTCGCTATCCTCGCTGCTGCTGCTGCTGTTGCGTGCAGTGCTTGTGCTTGCACCAGCTGATGGTGCTGCTTGGGTACGAGCAGCCTTGGTGCGTGACCTTGTTTTGTGCACCAGCTGCCCCAGCTGCTCATCTCTTAGCTGACTTGACTTGTCCAAGCTGCCTTGTACCCCACTTTCTGGATGACACTGGCGATGCTGTCCTTGAACTCACACAGCTGCTGGTGGGAGGAAAGACGTTATTTAAACCAATCCCGCGTCAACCCCGCAGGATTAAAAATTATATATATTAAACGTTACCGCACTCACCCCGCAGGGCAAAACACGATATTAATGCGGGGTGATATCGGACGGAAAGGTACGGTAGTAAGTAGAATGAAACAAAGTAAAAGTAGAAAATTATCAGCCCAGGCACTCTGTAGCCATATCTTGTGCTCTCGCCAAAAGACGCTTCTTTTTGGCAGTAGCCTTGAAACTCACAGTGCACAATCCTCACTGTTAACACATGCCCTCCAACTGCACTACTAAACAACACATCAACGTACTCAAAGGTAGCAAGTAGATGCGCACCTGCAGTGCAACAGCAGGATGTTCAGACAGCATGTGCAGATTGCAGCCAGGGACGTTTGAACGGTGTCAATCACGTCTGGCTTCTGGTGATCCCAAAACATTTGCGGGAGGAACGCCTGCAGTTGTAGAGTTTTTGAGGCACACATCATATCAAGGAAGTTGCAGCCCACCAATGCAGCTCATACCAAACAAACCTCTGCAGCATAAGTTGGTTCTGGGAGTGCACACAGGGGGTGGCTGTCCTTGTCTTTGCAGGATACGTGCCAACTACAAGGTGAGATCTGGCAGAATAAACGTTGCCAAAGGCACACAACTTTTTGAGCACAAGTGGCACAGGGAGCGCGAGGTTGATAGGGAAGTACAGCTCCAATTTCTGGAGGTGGAGTGCGATAGGAAGTACCTGGGTGCTACAACTCTAGGGGAGCCAAAGGCAGTACGTAGGTGCTACAACTCGTGTCTTTTCACAGGCACTTGTCCAAACAAAACACCGCAGAAGCCTTGCAAGCCAATCTACTTTGCCTTTATGCAAGGCCCCTTCTTCCCACTCACCTGGGCATGAAAAAACTCAACAGCTAAGTCACTGATCCTACTGGCGATCTGAGCCTGCGCCACGCGAATTAAATTGTCCCCCTCTCCTTCAGCCCACGAAATGATGACCTGTACGTCATGTCATTATATAGCAAAAGCACTGATGTGGATGGCGCAAGCAGAGGCTTCAAATTTGCTCGTAGAACATTCAGTTGTATGAACATAATTGCGTTAGGTAAAGATGCCACTACAGACAGGGCACTTGCTAGCTGTTCGTCAAATTTGCATGTCATGCCGCCACCCAAACACCTCACACATATTTCAGACATATCACCAACACACCTGCAAGAGCACGCACGGGGTAACATACAGTACACAACCTGCCACATGCAACAGCAAGGGCACGTTTCATGTCAACTATTTTATTATGATTTATTATTTTTAACCGCCTAAAGACCAACCTTATTATTTTTATGACGGCCTAAAGACCAACCAGCTGTCATGCCAGCTCCAAATGTGTCTATAGTGTGTAGGGGCTGTTTGCTTCCTGTTGTGTGCCTGTCTGAATTTTCTACTTCATAGCCTAAAGAACAACCAGCTGCTACGTCACCTCCAAATGTGTCTATAGCTGTCTATATTGTAAGACAATGTAAGTATACCATGCACATTTTCCACAGAGCGTGTTCCTTTGAAGCACACCTCTAGGTTGCGCAAGTTGGGCGTTGAGAGCACAAGGCTGGGGACGATGAAAGGCGAAACCAGCTTGAGCACCTCCAAGCTTGTTAAGGGGGATGCATTTGTGGGGAACAGCTCTGAGATCAGGGTGGTAGCTAGGGTAGGGTCTAGTAGGAGCAGAAGGCTGTTCAGTCTGCAGCGGAGAGGGAAATCAAGATAGCACTGTTTATAGACTCCATATGAGTAAATCTCTTTCACCATACTTGCTGTAGTCACGGCATTTCTATGCACGCAAGGTGGGGTTGGGCAGTAGGTTGCCGGTAGCGTGTAATGCAGGATGCAGGTGATTGAGGAGAGAGCAGGAAAGCACAGTCGTTCAAGACGATGTTAGCATCATAACCTTGCTACGTGGCCTGGAACTCACATTCCACACATACACACAAATACACGCGTTTGCACGCACACATAAACCTACATCCACACACAAATTCACACACCCACATGCACGTACACACACATACACACATTTACGCACATCCTATAATACAAACTCGGATTCATGCCGTGACGCTTGCTTGTGCATTCCCATCTCACATACTAACGCGCCGCCAAGGATACACAGGAGGCTGATCGACACATTGCAAGGTACGCTTGACTCACTGTGTCATACTGAGGGTGCGCAGGTTGGGTGCCAAAGATGACAATGGCTGCTGCCACTCAACGGGCTGCTCCACAAAGTGAAGGCTGAGGCGCTCCAGCTGCTCCAGCACTTGAGCAGGGTGCACCCGATTGATGCGCCCTGTGGATTTGGGTGGCCAGCTTTGGTGAAATGGCTTGTGTTCGTAGCAGTGTGTTCATATAAAACCTCGGAGTGCAATTAAGGTGCTCAAAGGAGATTAGGTACGCACACACACATCCATCTAGCAATCATACAATGTTCTGAGCCAAAGACCCTCTGCCTAGCATACACATACCTGATCAGGTACATAACCACTAAGGTGCATAACCACTAAGGTACATAACCACTAAGGTGCATAACCACTAAGGTGCATAACCACTAAGGTGCATAACGACCAGACCCTGTTTTACAAGCATGACTAGCAATAAACTATGAATCACGCACCAACGCTGAGGCTCTTGAAGTTGGGGTGGGCCTGAAGGCAGGCCGCCAGGCTCTCAGTTAGCTCAAAGTGGGTCAGCACGAGTTCCTGGAGGCACGTGTTTGCCCTCAGAATGCTGCAGATGGTCAACACAAAAATCAAACGGTTATTCACACGTACATCAAACAAAGCGCAATCAAGCTTATTCTCAACTCCAACAAAAATGGGTCAGCCCCAGCCCTACTGCACAGATTATACCAACTCCGCGGTCCATATTTGCATTACCTCCAGAGGCGCACGCAGATACCTTGAAGAAGGCTTGATAGCCATGCAGCCAGACAACAGCAGGTCTTCAGTGCATGGTGCACAAATAGACACAGCACGGAGAAGTTTCAGTTAGGTGCTTGCACATGTGCCTAACCAGCACTTACAAACATTAGTGAGGGTTTAAAGGTTTGCTCACGTGATACAAAGGTGCAAACATTGACACATTGTAAGCACACTGCTTGCTGCATGGATGCAACTGCTGCTGCTGTGTGCCTGGTGTCAACATGTGCTGGTGTCAATATGTGCTGGTGTCAACATGTGCTGGTGTCAACATGTGCCTGGTGTCAACATATGCTGGTGTCAACATATGCTGGTGTCAACATGTGCTGCTGTCAACATGTGCTGCTGTGTGCCTGGTGTCAACATCTCCCGGACATGCAGTGGACAGACACCATCTCATGCCGTGGCCTGAGACAGACGCGTCTTAACGTTACAAGACAAAATTACAAGTGCGAGCGAATTGTCAACTGCGACTCAACTACTCAGAAGCTCTCTCTCTCTCTCTCTCTCTCTCTCTCTGTGTGTCCCTCTCTCTCTCTGTGTCCCTCTCTCTCTCTCTTTCTCTCTTTCTGTCCCTCTCTCTCTCTCTCTCTCTTTCTGTCCCTCTCTCTCTCTCTCTCTCTCTCTCTCTCTCTCTCTCTCTCTCTCTCTCTCTCTGTCACACTCTCACACTCTCTCTCTCTCTCTCTCTCTCTCTCTCTCTCTCTCTCTCTCGATTTGGCTCTTGCACTGGAGAAGACACAAACAGAAGCAACGACACCCTCCTGACGCACCTCTCTATGGCCTGTGGCAAGGATGCCTCAAAATGATTTGACACCTCAAACGCGATCAAAGGTAGGCCAACAAGGGAGGTGACTTCGTCGTACAAGGGGCCCACAGTCTGGAAGCGTAAGCATGTCAGGTCCCTGTGGCGAGGGGGGGGGGATAGATGCATGCATTGTTGTGTCATGCTAGATACTTGCAACTAAAAAGGTAAGAACCGAACAGAACAGCAAGCAAATTATGTCTGACAATGCCTTGTCTGTGGGCTTGTTCGTAGTCTAAAGTGGAGCATTGAGGAATCAGAACAGACACTGAAGGCTGCTTAATGCAAGGGGCTAGATTGAAGGGCACTAAAAAACAGCTTTCACAAAGCCAGGACACATTTGCAATACAGTCTTCCAAATAACCAAGGCAACCAAGTAACGCATCACACACGTTTGTGTGAGGTGCGGAGGATACCGTAAATTACCGTACTCACTCACCTCAGAACCCAAATCTCATAAATATTGAAAGTAACCACAGGTAACCCCGGACCCTTGAAAAAATTTTTGCCATTCCCACACCAACCCTTAAGGGGAGTTTAGCCCAGCGCTTGCGCATGTGTGTGTATGTATCTGTGTTAGTATGGGCATGTGCGCGCATTTCCATGTGCCTGTTTACGTGTGTGTGTTTATATGTGTGTGTGAGAGTGTGTGTGTTGATGTGTGTTTGCGTGTGTGAAGTGCATGCATGCATGTGGACACGCACTTGCAATTGCGCATTCAAGCACGCATGTCAGCTTGTGCATGTATGCGTGCCTATTATGCCAATGCGTGCACTTGGTTGCCTGTATTGCTAAATGTGCATGTGTGCGCATGTGTGTGCATGAGTCATGGTGGCAGGGGAGCTGGAGCTTTGACTGGGTTAGGAGGGGGGCAGGGAGAGCGAAAGAGCCAACTCCTCTCTGTTCGTCCACCCACCAAACTTTATTTTTGCCAATCCCAAACCCGGAGCCTCAAAAAGAATATATACCTATTAAACGATACCGGAACCACCCTGGAAGGCAAAAGACGTAATTAACCCGGAGTGATATCGGTAAGGTATGTTAATGAATTATACGACAATAAATCTCAGTATGATGCTCGTACCTAAGCTTTGACAGACCACAGAATTCTTGGGGAATGGTCGCATCGTAGCGCAGTGTGTCAAGGCAGAGGTCCCTGAGACAAGGTTCAGTCGAGCAAGGAACATATTCTGAAATAGTATTGAAACAGGAAGTATCTCCGGCTTGTTACACATTAGGCCAGCGGTTCAGCTGGCAGCCTGATTGGGAAAATGCTAACAAGCACGCATGTGTCGTTGCCTGGCAGTGTAAGCAGACACACACTCAATTTATTGATAGGACAAAAAGCATCCATCCATAGTGGAGAGAGAGAGCTAATTCCAAGCACAGCCACAGCACACAAGTAGATCCGTCCGTCCATCCATCCATCCATCCATCTGTCCATACAAACACACACATACATACCTTAAGCCCGTGAGGAGGCTGAGGCAACACAGACCCTCCCCTGTACAAGAGGGGGCAGGGTAGTTTAACATATTGTATTAAGAATGAATAGAAGCATATAATGGCTACCTAAACACATTAGGTGATGTGTTGGGGGTAGGCAGTTTTGCAAAGAGGGAATGAACGAATGACAGTAGCTGGGGAAGGCAAAGGTCCCTTGTTCGGTTGCCTGGCTACAGCTTACATTGTTTGCTGACGAGGCCAAATCGAATGCAAGACAAGCCCTATTACGATTGCGTTGAAAATGTGCGGCAATGAGAGCCAAACCCAGGCTTCGGATAGTTCTAAACAAAATATAACCATTTGTGACAAGTGTGCAACGACGAAAACCAGCCCCGGCCGTTGGACTGGTGCAGCAGCTTTGCAACCTTTCCATCAGACGTTACATTATTGAAATTGAAGGCTAACTACAATTCCTGCACTTCCAAACACTTGCACTTTTTCATCAGACGTTACGTTATTGAAATTGAAGGCTAGCTACAATTCCTGCACTTCCAAACGCTTGCACTTTTTCATCAGACGTACGTTATTGAAATTGAAGGCTAACTAAAGTTCCTGCACTTCCAAACACTTGCACTTTTCCATCAGACGTTACGTTATTGAAATTGAAGGCTAACTACAATTCCTGCACTTCCAAACACTTGCACATTCTCATCAGACGTTACGTTTTTGAAATTGAAGGTTAACTACAATTCCTGCACTTCCAAACACTTGCACCTTTTCATCAGGCGTTACGTTATTGAAATTGAAGGCTAACTACCAATTCCTGCACTTCCAAACGTTTGCACCTTTCCATCAGACGTTACGTTACTGAAATTGAAGCCTAACTACATTTCCTGCATTTCCAAAAACTTGCGCCTTTTCATCGCCTCGTTGAGGGAGCGCACAAGGTTTCAACCTGGCCGTTGAACATGCCTACACACTTTGCAACCCACCACTCACCGTTGTTTTGAGAGTGTGCAAGTGTGAGGCTGGTCAGCTGTGTCATCTTGGCAAGTCCTCGTTGATCCTCAGGCTTCAAATCCCAGCCCTGTTTGTCAATCGTCCAAAGTGTAAGGCATTTCTTACCGACGTTCATGAAACAGTGAATACCGGTATGCAAGAACATGTTGGGGTGCTAGGTCGATATTGGTATACGTAATAATAACTGCGTAATAATAATAACTACGTAATAATAATAACTAATTTATGAGCAACTGCTGCCTGTCCTGGAGCCCTACCTACCACAACTCACTTTGCTGCTGATTGCAGGCTTATTTTGCACCAAAGAAACACACTCGAATGAACATAAACACTCATGCTCGCACGCACATGCCGCCCCCCCCAGCACACACACGCACACACAAACACAACCACGTTTATCTGTGGTAGCATAGAGGCACTTGGACAAACCCACCGTAATAAAGAGCTCCCTGATTTGGGTCAACCGGGCCAGCGCTACCCAAAGGGGGGCCTTTTGCATTGGCTCAGCAGACAGCCTGTGCATTTGCATACACATGCGGTGGAAAGTAGGTGGGTATTGGGCAACTTCATGGAATAGAATAGAAAACCAGGCAGTCGTTACCACATCGCGCACACAAATCTACTATAGAGAGGAGAGCCACTTTAAAACCAGGTGTCGATGAACTTTTAGGCCTTCCAGGATTCCAAACGACACGCGTACACATCCCTTTCATGCACCTAGCCCCATACGTGTACCAAACACTGCCCTGTCAGGAGATGGCGTTCTGCTGCACATCCCTCTCATCCCTCTCTTTCCTTTTGTAGGTCTGCTCAATCACCTATGCAACACCATTGGCCTCAGGATAATAACACCATGGCCTCAGGGTAGTAACACCATTGGCCTCAGGATAGTAACACCATTGGCCTCAGGAGAGTGCACTCCAAGGACCCTTGCAAACCATTCATCGCACAGACAACACCCTCCACGCTCACTTACACAGCTCCTGCACCAATTTACACACACAAAGAGGACCCTCCGCGCACATATAAGTAGCTCCTGCATCAATTCATTACACAGATAAACAGAGAGGACCCTCAGCGCGCATGCACATGTGGTTACATCCACAAAAGACTGGATGAACATTAGTTTCACGTATGGACAGGCCAAAGTTTCGACCAAGCATCGGCCGTTGGTGATTTTGCCGTTGTTGGCACCTCGATTCACTGCCTTGCTAACTTAACAGAGCCAGGCAATCGTTTAAAAAATTCGAGAGCCACAAAGCCTGCATGCGTCTGAATCAGCACCCTATCCCGACCCTGGCAGCTTCAGATTCATGAGAGCAAAATATTGGAGGAAGCAGATCAGGTACTTGAGCTAAGAAAGCCTGACGAGTCAGGCATTGTTCACATATGTAGTTAGGCAATGATTGGCAAGGGTCAGCTGCCTGACAGGCAGACCAAAGGCCCTGCTCTTGCCTTGGCAGTTCAAATCAGTGCAGACGCGGGAAGGACAATGCTGCGTGTTCCAACATTTTGCTGCACTGTGCATGAAAATCACTCTGTGTGGAGGAGCTGGTGTAAAATTTCAGGTGTGTAGGGCTGGCCAGAGCCATATGTATACACACCGTACACGGCCGTATGTATGGTGATTCCCCAGCCAAAGCCATTGTATAAACACCGTAAATGCGTAATGTGTGATGTGTATGGTTCTGGCCAACCCTACAGGTATGGTCTGCCAGTGGATTGGACAACGGACACACACCTGGAAAGTTCAAGACGACGCAGACGGGGAAAGGATGATGGCACTAGGGCCTCCAGTGGCCTGCGGCGAACCATTGAAACATACAAAAAGGTGTGTGCATGTCTTTGTGAGGTACGCTTGTGGTCATAAAACAGCAAGTCACAAGGAAGGGGCTTGTTGCTGACTGTTGCTATGAGCGACCTGGACGCAGGTCACAGCAAGAACGGCAAGTAAAACATCGCAAGATGTTGTTAGGCTTGACGATCAGCAAGCTCTGAATGTGGGAGGTAACTTTCGCTGCGGGCGTTGTTTTTCTTGCTAATATCTGCCACAAATCACGCTTGCAGAAAGGACCGGTCACTTTTATCTTGACACAGCACATTACGGTTGAGTGAGTGTGAGCATCCATGTGATTCAGACGAAAATTCAGGCTATCAAGGCATGGAAGCGGACAAAAAGGACACAAATATGAGCAGAACTCTCTTTGTTAGGGGGGGGGGCCATGATAAAAAAAAAACACGGCATCATCAAAGGCACCATACCTATACACCATTGCTTTAAGGTGTTTGCATAAACAAGCACCGTTTGAAACATGAACAGTTGAAGGATAAAAGTACTAGACACATCTGGAAGTACGCAGCAGTGCCATAACATGCCTGGACAAGCATCTCTGAAAGCAAGCATCTCTGGAAGCAAGCATCCCTGAGAGCAAGCATCTCTGAAGCAAGCATCTCTGGAGCAAGCATCTCTAAAGCAAGCATCTCTGAAGCAAGCATCTCTGGAGCAAGCATCTGGAAGCAAGCATCTCTAGAAGCAGGAACTGGATGTACGCAGTAGTGACATAACATACCTGGATAAGCATGGCAGCGTATCCAGCGCCAGCTCTTGCACCGAAGGCCAGCAACTAAGGAATTCCTGTACATTTTAACAAACAGGCATGCTTGAACGACAAGTATTGGCATTCGTAGTGTGTAATTGTGTGGGGGCTGAAAGTGTGTGTGGGCTGTAAGTGTGTGGGAGTGTGTGCAAATGTACATATAACATATATATGGGCAACTGTGTGTGTGTTTGCCAATTGAGGCAGCTAAACACAGCACAAAGCATGTCCAGGCTGCAGGGAGCAAACATAACGAAGCGGCAGATCATAGAGAAAAATATAAGGCACAAAGCTTGCCAAGGAAACAAGCACCCAAAGCCCGACACTAGAGACCCACCTGCCTGTGCACCATGGACAGTGCCAGCCATGCATATCAATATATCAATGCACAAAGCAGTCAAGGCCACCCACAACTCGACACCAGACACCCACTTGCTTGTGCACTAACCCACTTGACCCACTTGCTTGTGCGCCAAGGACAGCTCCGGCAGGTGCCCCAATGCTGCAGGCCCTGCTTCTGATCCTCTTGGTGCTGCTACCGCTACTGTGGTTGACGTGCTAGGCCCTCCGCCACCTCCAGACACCCCTGCCCCTGCTGCTGCCACTGACGCTGCCACTGCCGCTGCTGCGTGTGGCGGTCTGTGCAATGGTGCTGGAACCAAAGGGGACCCAGCTGCCCCTGCCCTCAACCTACACGCTGCAGCCTCACACGTCGTCTTTGCCTGTTTGGCTGCCTCTTCTGCACGCGTGCTCAGGCTGGAGTGCATGTCAGCGTCGGCAGCGAAAGCTGGAGCAGTCAATTGGCCACTAAAGTAGCCTGCTTGGGCAGCGATGGCCGCGTAGCCTGTGAGTGTGATGTGTGTGTGTTTGTGAAGGGGGGGGGGGGTGCGGAGGGGGAGAGAGCGAGTGTTTTACTTTGTCCAATAGGACATGGTGAAAGGCAAATGTGTGAATGTGTGATGTCAGAGGGAGAGAGAAGAAAGAAGAGAGAAGGCAAAAGTGGCAGATGTTAAGAAAGAAGGCAGGTCTTTGTTAGAGGCAGGACAAGGCGTGGTTGGCTGCTGGGCAGGGTGCCGTCAATTGAGAGATCTGGGAAAAGGACAGACGACAGAAGAGGGGCAAACGCACACACATGCACATGCGTGCACATGTATAAACAGGAACACATACACGCACGCACACACACATGCACACACACACACAAACACACCTGTGGCCGCTGCTGCTGCCTGTCTAGCAGCCACAAAAGACAGTTTTGTGGACTCGATGACATCGGACTTGCTGTGAATGTCAGCATTTGCTGACAACACGTGCGATGCTGTGGTGGCTATGTTTACAGCCTGTTGGGCAAGCTGCTTGGCGTCAGACGCTCCAGTCGTGTACCTCAGTATAGAGTCCTGGCTCTGTTTGTGTGTGTGTGTGTGTGTGTGTGTGTGTGTGTGTGTGTGTGTGTGTGTGTGTGTGTGTGTGTGTAAATCTGTGTGTCAGATGGGAAAGATAATGAGATTGTGAACGTAGTTTATGTGTATTTATGTGTGTGGTATATGTATGCTTCCTTGCACGTGCTTGTCCTGATGCATGTGGGCGCGTATGATGCTGTGCATTGGCGATGCATACACACACACACACACACAAAAGAACACACAAACACACGCACAACACGCACACACACACCTGCACAAGCACACACATACACACACAAATATGAACACAAAAACGTATGCACCTGGCCAAACACTACAGCAGTGGACTCCGCTGCAGCTGCAGAGCAAGCTGCTGCTTCAGCTGCGCTAGCACATGCACAAGCTGCAGCAACGTAGATCAGGCAGCTGGGGCCGTGTGCGGCTGCTGCACTTGCATGGTCTGCTGCGATTGTGGCCTCTTGGCCTGCACAATTTTCACAGTAGGAGTGGACAAACATGATGAACTTATCCTGGGCATGAGTGCATAAGTGGGAGCAAGTACTTACTTCTCCAGAAGTGGTGGTGTTTATGCGTATGTGTGTGTGCGTGTGTGTGTGCGTGCAGGTGTGTGCGTGCAGGTGTGTGTGCGCATGTGTATGCGTGCAGGTGTGTGCAAAACTGTGTGTGTGTCCATGTATATGTAGGTATACATGACTGTGTATCTGTACATGAATAGACGTGTGTATGGATGTCTCCATGTACTGGGGCAGACAGATGCATGGAAATGTGAGCTAAGGTGTGCTTCTACGCAAGTTGTAAATGTCAGGTAGCAACATAAGAACATATGATGTAACACAGAGCATATATTCTTGCAAGCTTGGGCACACAGGGTTGGATGTACGGTGTGGTGGTGGTGGTGGTGGTGGCAATCACCAAGCGCCAGCTGTGCTCATAGAGGCAAGCACTATACCTTCTTGCACTCAGCCATGTGCGGTCTTCTGTTTCTATGCTGACTGGGATCTTCTGAGAAATTAGGGTTTAAATACTCGCATCCTGGATCCATGATAAAAGAGACAATCCCCTGTGTCTGTGTTACCTGCCAGATCTGCTGCCGCCGCTGCTGCTGCGCCTACTGCTGTTGTGCTGTTGACAAAAGCTTGGGATTGCATTTGGCCATGAGCGGAGTAGGGAGCTGTGCAGCAAGTCTGGCAAGACAAAGGGGAATGGGGAGGGGCATGTGTTTGCGTGAGAAGTTCAGCGAAAAAGAAACAGCTATTGGTGCATGACAACACCTGCGCAAAAGACATGGCACAGGAAGGATTGGATAAGTATTAGCGCCTAAATGCAGACGCAAAAGCACACACCACACATGTTCGCACACACGTACATACACACGCGCATACACATACACACCTTGTTGCGTAGAGTGGTCTTTGCTTCGCGTGCAGCAAGTGCGTGTCGTGCAGCGGAGCGTGCAGCAGCGTGCGCTGCAATGACGTGGGCCTCATATTGGAGTGCGCCCAGGATCCTGTGTGTGTGTGCAAATGGAATATAGGTAGAGTTTCAGTCAAGAAGGAAGGTAGGCAGATGTGTTAGGTCCAACCCTTGCTTAAGTATTGGTACCCAAGCATATCCAGCACAAAAACGCCACACACAAACACACACACACACGCATACGCACAAACTCATATACATACAGGTAATGAGAGGAGGCACACTATAAGGGGATGGGAGAGGAAATATGTGTGCAGTCGTAAAGGGTTGCTGCAGGAAATGCTGCTTCCTCAAGCTTAGGCACAAGGCAACTGCGGGCCAAGAAGGGCCGACCCACTCTTACTCTTTGCTTGCATTCCCTCCTCTGTGAGGCAAAGTGCAGCAACTCTGGTTATCACTTGTGATCAGCCTCAGCCTGACACTATCAGCCATCACTTGCAAATCCGCACACGAAGGCAAAGAACAGCTGCGAGAAAAATGTGTGATATCCAACGTTTGAATGTTTGCAAGGCGTGTCTAGAGGATGCTTTCAGATCTGGGAGCACACTGCCAGATTGCACAGGCAAGCTCCGGCTACTAGCAAGGAGCATGCATCCTGGCTAGGGTGCCTTAGCAACTCCTTCTTTCCGCAAACGTATTGTAAAAGGATGCCCTATTCGATCTGCTGTGACTTTAGGATTTGTTGCTTTGTTTCTGTTGCTTGCTGATTAAGCGTGCCATCGTATGTAGGGTTGGCCAGAACCATATCTGCACGGTGTATATCTGTATATACCAGAGGGGGTTGACTGGCCAAATTGCAGGAAAAATTCCTTCCTGATTTTCTTTCCCACTTGCAACCATGTCAACCTAAATTATGTCAAGAAAGATCACGTTCACCAAAAAATGGTGAACATCAGATGACCCCAGATCACACTTCTGGCCTCAGATCACCTCAAATGGGCCCACAGCTCCGCCCTGGGACCATTTTTCATTCCCAAAACTAGGTATTTATGACTTCCTTATACCATGCGACTATCCTGCATGTTCAAAAATGGGATACAAGGAGGTCAAAAAATAACCTTTTTGGCGCCTTCTTGGCTGATTTTCTCCAAGGGAAATGGCTGGAATTCTGTATCTCGCCAACCACTGGATCTTTTCTTCTCAATTTTGTTGCAATGATATTATTCACAAAATAAAGTCAAATGCAATTTTAATGACATGATTTGGTGCAGCGGTTGGTCAGATCCAGTACACGGGTGCTTGAAAGGTAGGGTTCACACCGCGGCCAATTAGGCATAAGGGCCCACGTTTGCTTCAATGAAACTCAACTGCCCTGCTGCTGTTGTGGCATGGGCTACCATTTTGAGCCAAGTTTGACTGTAGCAAACGATAGCCCGCATACTCTGGTAACATTCGAAAAACACCCCCATTTGGGGGGTCAGTCGTTCCCCTCTGTGTATATACGGTATTGTTGGCACAGAAATCCCCAAATATACGGTCATATACGGTGCGTATATACGGTTGTGGCCAACCCGAAATATATGTCATGCATCACCAGAGGGCACAACCAACCAGCGAGCGACATGAATCATACAAGGCTCGGCTGCAATACCTCCACGTTTCCCACGCCCGTCTTGATCACAACGCACTGCGTGCATCTTTGGATGTTAATAATAATACGCAAGCTGTGACCACATCATGAGCATGGTTTAAGAAAACGGAGACGTTACTGTCGGCAGCAAACACCTCTCACGTTACCGGTCAGCCTTTCCCAAGCACAATCCTAGTATAGCCTTGTCACAACTTCATCACCTTTTGGCGGCAACCCTACTTACGGCAACACTACTGACCTGTCGGCGCTTTTGAGTCCACCTACAGTTTCAAGACCAACAGAGCTAACTACAAGTAAGGCTACGCAAGGCTACAAATTCAATGCCACCCTTAAGGCGCCCGCCTCGTCGCAAAGGGTAATTGGTGACATAATGCTAGGGGTTGCTGTAAAACACGTCGTAGCAGGGCGCGTCATCGCGGGCTTTGCTGCTAAAATTGGATTGGGTTGTTCTTGTTAACCCTTCATACTGGCGCAGGGTGCGAAGGGGGTAGGATAATACAGTGAGCTTACCCATCCAGGGCGTAGGCCTCCACGCTGTGTTGCTGGGGCTTGGGACAGAGGAGGGACGTGGGGGAGGGAAGGCGCAGCCTTGTGCCACTGCTGTATAGCTCCAGGCGTGTCACAGAGCTGGAAGGCATATGTGTGTGTGCGTGTGCGTATGCAAATGGGCGTGTGCACGTGTAAGTATGTGCATGTGTATGCACGTGAGCGTTCGTGTATACGTGTGCATGTATGTGTGTGCATTATATAAAAAGAGAAGGAAGTCTCTTTGGGTGTAGATGGGCAATAAGGTAGTGAGCACGATTCCCTAGAGCTGGTACTTGTGGCTCTCGTTCCTGTGACCTTGCAAGCTAATCATTAATGAGAAACGGCAACAACACAACAGGATGGAAAAAAGGAAGACGGAGAAAGCTTTGCTGGCAGGGGTAGCAGCCAGCACGATCAAGACAATGCAGGAATGAGCTGTAGAGACACAGGCTTTTGTGCTTTTGGCGAGGCGGCTCAAAGAATCTGAAGGAGTAGCGCACCCTTGCTGAGCGTGGAGGAGCTTCAGCCAGTGACCAGTTTGCAAGGAAGCAGAATTGGGGCTTTTGAACTTCCAGAGTAGCCAAGCCGGCAGCACTAAGTTGCGGTGGCTAGCATACTGCAGTGCCGTGCTGAATTTTTGTGCACAGCGCTGAAGGTGCTAACCTTTTTTCCAGTTTTAACGCTCTCATGCTCTCATACATGCATGCGCATCCCCACAACCACACCATTAGCACTACAGCATGTGCGTGCCAGGCGGCGCATGTGGCTCACCTCAGCCACGGATCTGGGTTCGAGGAGAACAAGAAGGGGGACTGCAGAGAGGAATAGTCGATCCTCAAACGGTGGATGAGGCCTGCCGCACCCTGCCGCAATGCCTTGCAGGAAGCCCTGGCCGCTGGCAGCGATGACGAGGGTATTTTGGACAGGATGTCATAGATTATGTCAAAAGGCAGGGAGGGGAGCGAGCTCCTGCGCCGACGCGTTTGTGTGTATGTGTGTATGTCTGTGTGTTTGTGTGTGTGTGTGTGTGTGTATGTGTGTGTGTGTATGTGTGTGTGTGTGTGTGTGCGTGTTGTGATTGTGTGTGCGTGTGTGCGTGTGTGTTGTGTTTGTGTGTGTATGTATGTATGTGCGTGTGCGTGTGCGTGTGCGTGTATCTGTGTGTATGTTTGTGTGTGTGTGTGAGTGTGTGTGAGTGTGTGTGTGTGTGTGTGTGTGTGTGTGTGTGTGTGCATATGTGTGTGTATGTGTGCGCGTGCGTGCGTGTGTGTGTGTGCGTGTTGTGATTGTGTGTGCGTGTGTGTGTGTTGTGTTTGTGTGTGTATGTATGTATGTGCGTGTGCGTGTGCGTGTGCGTGTATCTTGTGTATGTTTGTGTGCGCACGTGCGTGCGTGCACGTGCTCGGTCTCTTCAATGAGTGTCAGTTCAGGTGACACCCCTACCCTAACTGGGAGTGTGTGTCCTGGAGATTCCCTTCCCCGCTCATGCCTTAAGCCAGTTCAAAACAGTTCAATTGTAACCATGTACTTTGACTTTACTTCGTTTATGTAAATAATTGTTTACAATTGTAATTAGTACAGCCAAGATGGCCCCACAATTTCAAGCCACAAATACTCCTATGCATTTGCACTTGGGCACACGATGTGCTCCATCGCTCTCAGTGAGGCACAAATATGCAACAAGGACCAGGTGATTTGACGCTTGCACAAGCTTGCGTCACACACACACACACACACACACACACACACACACACACACACACACACACGCGCACGTGCACACACACACACACACACACACACATACACACACACACACACACACACATACACACATCACGCACGCACAAGCACACACACACACACACACACACACACACACACACACACACACACACACACACACACACACACACACACACACACACACACACACAAACACACACACACAAACACACACACGCACACACACGCACACAAATATTGCAGGCAAGCCAGCTCGAGAAAGCTCCCTGCTGTTAATTACCGGCCCTTCAGTGCCGATAAGGACCAGGTCTTAGCAGCCCCTCCTCCTGACAGGAAAACTTCGCCTAACAAAAGATCTGTGGTCATATGTGGGGGGGGACCAGCTGTAAGTGCTGGTCTGTTGTCGATGGGTGTACCATACTTGCCTATACTTCTCTTGCTGTCTGACGTTGACTGATTGTCAACACTGCAACCTGCATTCTCATGTGCTGTTGCTACACTGTCTCAAGCTCCTGTTCGTATATTTGCGCTGCAGGGCCTAGCTGTGGCGCTGCTTCTAGCAAGGTAGTTACACCAATCTCTTACAATCTAACTTTCTCAGAGCATCCTGTGTGTTACTACGGCTTTTTATTAAGGTAGCTATTCATGCCCTCCAGGACTTTCCATTAAGGTTACTGCTAAACTGCTTACTGTGTGGAACTTTGTCGCTCTCCAGCGTTTTTAAAGCTTTCTGTGTATTTGCATTCATACCGCTCTCCTCCTAGGCTACTCCTACCACCTGCTGACTGTATTTATATGCGTGCTGTTCATTTGCTCCTGCCTCTCTGCGGCAGGCGAGGATGGCGCGACATCACGATCATTGAAAAGAAAGACGTCATAGGTGCTGAGGACAGTCAACGGAGCTACGTAAGTAGTATGCTGCTACTGCTGCTGCTGCTGGTACAAAAGTGCACTCTAGTTGCGTGTGCTGCAGTGCAAGGAGCGCTACGAACAAGACCTTGATCTTGAAGTGCAAGCTGGCTGCTGGAGGTTCTACCCTCTGGAAACATTGCATCCCTATGGAGATCTCGAAACTTCACAAGATACCATCTTTGAACATTACATATGTACAGGTTCAAAAACGTGGACTCACGGTGTAAATACGGTGCTTTCAAGCAGAAAAGGACCTGGAATCCTCCCATAGTTATCACAACTGTGGTCCTTGAGCGCACAGCCCAGGCCGATCCTAGTCTTTAGCTGCTTTGAAATGCTGAAGATGGGCACAATCTCGCCTAGGAGGTGCTTTGCCGCATCTCTCCCTTGATATCTAGAGCAGCAAAAACCCTTACCGTCCGGAGAGCTTTACAATTATAAATGTAATCCTTTTCCCTAAACTTTGCAGGTGTACATGATTGATGGACGTGGGAGGAAGTTGCTTTCGCGGTTTCCAGGAATGGAGGACGCGTTAGATGAGTAAGTCCTTTTGCTAAGATTGTGTACGCTTAGATGAATCAGCGTATATGTTCTGAATCAGCGTATATGTTCAGAGTTAAAGCCTGTGCTAAAACGAGCTACTACATGTCAAAGAAAGATTCCATTGCATTCTTATGAGTGACAATGAAAGCCTGAGCTCAGATGAAATAGCAGAAGGAGAACGCTGAATTTTGAAAAGGATCCAAAGATAACAAAGCAGCAAACCATCTTACCTAAACTGAGCAAGGAATCAGGGTGGCTTGAGACCAAAGTGGCTTATCGTAATAGAGTAGGGTAGGAAGAAAGAAATGAGACCTTCCTCTGTCGAATATAAGCAACAGGAGATCCATGCACTGCCTGGGGAGGAAGTAAGAAATGAAAGTAGGAAGAAAGAATTGAGACCTCTTCTGTCGAACTTGAGCAGCTGGAGATCCATGCACAGCCTGGGGAGATTTTGTTACGTTCAGAGGCATGGACATGGGTGCCGTGCGATGTAAATGTAGCTGAGGGGAGACAGGGCTGAACGCATATGATCACGGATGACAGCATAGCCAACTCTGAAACCACTGTGTAGGTGATAGCATCTGGGTGCCTGGAAATGCGGCCTGACCCAGTCTAACACGTCTCCTGTTTCCGCTGACTGTTGCGTCATGACGCATGAACCGCACACTATTGTTTGTGTAATTCCACTTGTCAATTGTCTGAATGAGCCGTTTATTTGACGATTCTTAACTCTAGGGCAAGGCTCTGCCAACGCACGGTCGTGCAGGGCTTCTGTAGTGGGAATGAAAGCTGAGTGTGGCAAAGGAACGCTTTTCATTGCCTGCTTCATCAAATCATAGCATATCATCATTTGCAACATGAGTAGCATGGCCATATCAGATCAAACCATCACATACTGCACTGCAGCTTTGGAGTCTCGACCGCAGCGATTAACATCTTGCGCGTGATGCCAAACAGTGAATTAAAGCAAAGGTGAGAATGTTTTGTGTGTATCTATGCGTGTATGTATTTGTGTATGCGTGTGATGAGGACCACATTCACTTTTTGTCCTCCTCTAGCGCAAGATATACGGCTGCAGGTTGCTCTTGCATAATTCCTTTCTATGTCTGACTCCATTCAACAAGAATGAGACAATGATTCCTGCCCCTTTCTTTGTGCAGACAGCACAGAATAAAAGCTTGCTCATTCCATCAACTACCAACGCACACACGACACACACATGCACAGTGAAATTGCGATCAAGGATGCAAAGCGGGTTTCCCACTTCATGCCTCGTCCAGCCTTCCTCAAGCTGCTCCTGGAGAAGGGACTGCAGCAGGTACAGGAACACTCATTGTCAAGGGGAGGTCTTGAGAGTAAATTCACATCACCTATCTGCATGCCACGCATAGTCCCAAACATACATACACATAGAAGCGTGCGCACGCACGGTCATACACACACACAAAAACACACAAACACACATACATACTCAAACATGCAAACTCACACACAAGCTAACACAAATACACTCACGACCGCACACACATATTCACACGTACTACACAGGAGTGGGCCCAGGCGGCCAACATCACCCTCCTGACCAGCACAGAGGTCGTGTCCATCACACAAGCAAGCAGTTCCCCATCCCCCTCTAATAGTGAAAGCCCTGCTCAGGACCCCCAGGATTCAACAGGGAGCCAAGAGCAGTTGCCCCCGGTGTGTGTGAAGGCAGTTAGAAGGAGTGCCGGCAATGGAAAGGAGGAGGAGTTTGAGCTGAAGCCTCAACTACTCATTGCTGCAGATGGTAAGCACGTGTGTGTACGTGTGCATAGTGTGAGTGTCTGTGCGTGTTTCTGTGTGTGTCTGTTGCACCCCCTTCTCACACGTTTTGCTACTTAGCCTTGATCATTGTATCAGAGGCAGAAAATACCAGGGGATGGCGTGCACATGTACACACACATGCACACACATACACATTCACACATACAAACAAACAAACAATGCGTTGGATCTATAACTACTACGCAACATGCTGAGGGGTGTCCATGGCACAGGTGCGAGTTTAGTTTGCGGCATCTGAGCGTTCTTTCACCTTGCAAAATTTCGGATGTGCTCTGATGTGCTGATTATAATCTGCTTAGCCTGACAAGCATGGACATTCTCATAAATCTTTGCCTGACTATGCAGGTAATTGAAATAGATTAAGGGAAGGCGAATAGTAATGTTTAAGCTTCGTCGTGCCTGGCTTGATTTGGGCCTATTGTGCACTATTGTCTGTTGTCAGAGATAAAGGCTCACTAAAAGGTATACTTTGGAGGGTCAGCCATCCTACAAAGTACCTACTGTCTGGCAAATGCATGTACCTAAAATACACACTTCTCACACACAAATACACACATTAACACAAACACACCGCAGGTCAATCATCAATGGTGCGCAAAACTTTGCAGCAGTGGGAGCGAGAGAGCATACAAGCAGGCAACATAGACCAAGGCCAGGGGGGACGGTTCGACATAAGAGAGTTCCCATCAGCTGCAGCCGGCCTCAGGTGAATTCGCGCAGGATTTGATGTCCTTCACATAACAGAGGTATAATCACTATTGCTGCTTGTCTGCTGCCAGACAGTGTGTGTGTGTGCCTGTGCGTGTGTGTGTGTGTGAGAGAGTGTGTGTGTATGTAAGTGTAAGTGTGAGTGTCTGCATGAGTGTGCCTTAAGGGGCTCGCTCATGTATTGCCTCCCTGTTCAAACAGGCAGCTTAGCCTAGTGCCTTTGGTTGGCCAATGACAGCTGATAGACACTTGTGTGTATTGTTGCAGAGAGGGGGTGGGGTTTGATATATGTGTGTTTGAGTGCTTGTGTACATGCACGTATTTGCGTGTGTGTCGATAAGCACAGCATCAGAATGCTGTACTTGTGCCTTGTAGTCCCTGAAATCATACTTGTGCCATACTTGTGCCATGTAATCCCTGCAATCATACATACACACGCGGTTGCAAGAGTTGGTGCACTTGTGTGGGTACCCCCTCCCTCCTACATCATGCAACATCTGTACTACATTCATCCGTTTTACAGGTATACAGGTATACAGGTATATATTTTTCCTGCTACATCACAACAAGATCTTCATCAATGCTGTCTCATCCGTTGTACAGGTATAAGATTCTAAAGATGCCGCCAAACCCCGTCGTGGTCGACCGCCCAGACTACCCTCCCTTGTCGAACCCAAGTTTTGCTGTTCTTGTTGGCAAGGCCCTTGGCATCGGTGAGCTGCGGGTCTGCGTGTGTGCGTGGGTGCATGGGTGCATGTCTTTATGTGTGTATGCATGCATGCATGCGTAGTACGAATAAAGTAACATGAGCGCAGTATTGCGCACGGACGACTGTTTGTTCCTTTTGGGGCAGTGGAAATTACTGCTGTTAGCCCTTTAGTGGAACTTTTGGAACAGCTGTGGTTCTTAATGGTGCTCGTAAGTGTTGGGGGATGATGTGTAGGCCTCAAGGCGGTAGTGGTATTTAAGAAAGATGTGAGACGAGTTCATTGAACACAAACATTTCCATGCACATGCCTACGATTGTGCCTGATTTCTGCTGACAAAGATCAGAAATTAGGATAGATGACCATCAAAATCCCCCAGCATAGGTTCAGACGCAAAGGCTGTTTGGCTGAGGCATGTTCATAAGAAAAGTTGACAAAGCCAAGATACAGTTTTCCATGTAGCTGTGCATGCTTTACGATCATAGCTCAAGGCTCTACACTTGGGCAAGATGAAAGCAGCTCACGCTCAAAGTCAGAGACACCGTGCTGCCCTGCCTCTAACATGCTGTCCTGCCTGTAACATGCTGCCCTGTCTGTAACATGCTGCCCTGCCTGTAACATGCCCATTCAGGATCAAGCCTCAAAGCTCTGCGCTTGGGCATGCTGCCAGTGCGGGACCCAAATGCAAATCGATTGGCCAACTTGTGAGTTTGTTACAAGGACGTGTGACCCAACCGGACCTGATAGGCATCGGACTGTTTCTCTGTTTCTAGGTTGGCTTTGCTGAATTGAAATGCTTGTGACAAACAATTGATTCATACAAACACTAGTGATCTCTGTGTGTGTTTATGTGTGTGTGTGTGTGTGTGTAACGGACTTGCTTGCGACTCAAGGATTGCAGAGAAGCACAGACACAGGCAAATACCCACGCAAGCACCCAATTTTGCACGCTGCACCCTTAACTGCCTACCATACAGAGTAATGTGCATTACATACCATGGATACCAAACCACAGTGGCAAAAACCTGCCTAGTCCACCCCTCACACACACACACACACACACACACACACAAGCATTTCAATGAAACTGAACCACGTCAAGTAAACAAGCTAAGACCCTGCTCGTCACCTGTTGCCTCTTTTGCAGGATCACAAAACCAGACCACAAGGTGAGCTGTTACATGGTGTACCTGCTTCTGCGCGCAACCAAGCCCTGGACAGGGTTCGATGATGTGTGCAGAAGCTGGCGTGGAGTCTGTCGTGTATGTTCTGTTGACGTGTTTAGAAGCTGGCATGATGTTTGTTTCTTAGGCTTGAAGGTAGGTGAAGCGCAGGGCGTGTGAGTGATGAGGTCACAACAGTGTGCTTAATTGGGGCCCACTTGGAAGCGTAGTCTGCCAAGAAACGCTGCACGTACAGATAAGACGCACGTGCACATGCACGAGCATACACACACAGGCGCTCATGTGCACTTAACGCACACTCTCACACACACTGCACTCCCTGCCTTAGGTGTGGGAGGCCACTACTGCTGAGGACCTGTACACCATGCTGGAGCGCTCCATGCCCCAGGTGTGTGTGCTACACAGCTTTTCTTTGCAAGCACATGATCAATTGATATCCACACACACACACACACACACACACACACACACACACACACACACGCAAAGTTTATTTGATGTTCAGGAATGTGTTGAGCTCTAGCAGGCAGTGAACCGTTAAAGCAGGGAAGCCCACAACAATGTTAAAAGGGGAAAGGGACCATTACGTTGACTTCATCATAGACCAACACATCGGATGGATATGGCGTCCAGGTTGCTGTCGTGTTCCTTGTATGTGCAAAAAGGGCAGGAGGTAGAACAAGAAGAGATCCTTGTTGTTGCTTGTAATTGACGATGGCAGTTTTGCTGTCCATCGCGCCCTCAAATCAATGGTAATAGACCAGAGGTGGTCGACGGAGGCCTGAAAAAGGGGTACTTTTGAAATGTTCCCAGAGCATGGGTGCCCCAGCTGGCACCTTCTAAGCTTAGCACCCAGATGTAGATAACACCTGAGCTTGAAAGGTGCCAGTAGGGGCACACATGCCTAATTGCCCGCGGCGTGAACCCCACTTTTCACCACCAATCTGTCATATCTCGTTACCAACTGACCCGATTTGTGTTATTTTTATATAAATAGTCTATAATTTAATGCAACAGAAATGGGGCAAAACAGAGCTTTTTTTGGCCAGGTACTCCATTTTGGCCCATTTTCCTTAGAAATTTCAGCAAAAGGGGTGCCAAAAAGATGGAAAACCAACCTTCACCAAATCTGTCTGCTTTTCAGAACCCAGGATGATTTGGTATCATAAAGGAAGTCCTCATGTCTTGTTTTGGGATGAAAAGAGGTCCTGCGTGGGGCGTGGTGGCCTGTTATGTGGAAACTCAGTGCCAAAAATTGAACTGGATTTCTGTCCAGACCAATGTTGTGGTCCTTTTGGCCCCAAACTTCATGAAACATCTAGTTATGATACTTAAACACGATTTGCATTGAAAAAGGAACATTTTCAGGACTTTTGCTCCGTCGACCACCTCTGGTAATAGACACTTTAAGCAGGTCATGCCTGACGGTAGGGTCACGCCTGAAAACAACACAAAGGGGCTGAGTATCAACTGAGTAATCATAATCAACTGAATAGTTATAATCAACTGAATAATCATAATCAACTGAATAATCATAATCAAATGAACAATCATAATCCCCTTCCCTTGCTACGTATGTCCTGGGCACATGGCATCACCACTTCCTTACCGCACGGGTAGTTTGATTCCAACCTTGATACAAGTTTTCTCTGCACGTGCCCTTAGATCCAATTCCGCAAGCTGGTCCCACTGGAAGAGATGGAGCAGTTTGCTGCCAGCAAGGGCGGACGCTTTCCTAACCCCCAGTTGTGTGCAGGCCTGCAGCACATTGTCTACGCCCAGGGCCACAACAGCAGTAGCAGCAACAGCAGCAGCAGCAGCAGCAGCAGCAGCAGCAGCAGCAGCAGCAGCAGCAGCGGCAGCAGCAGCAGCGGCAGCAGCAGGGGTGCCTACCCCTCTCCACCCGTCACGGGCATCCTACTCATCGTGAGTTGGGTGTGTGTTTATATGAGTGGGTGTATATGTGTGTCCATGCGCATATGCACGTGTGTGTGTGTGTGTGTGTGTGTGTGTGTGGAATATGCCAGAGAGAGATTTGATGAATTTGCAGAGCATGTCTCCAAAGCAGAGCTGCAGAGAGTCCACAGGCTGCAGGGATCTTAGCTGTAATTTACCAAATAGATACACGCTGTTCCTGCGTGAGGAATGAACCTCGTCTCCCGGGACACTGTGACTCAATTTAAGTTGCGCCTTCTTTGGCTGGATGATGAACGCGTGCTTCTCCTTAGCCATGATTACCTTTTAATTTCAGTGCGGCCCAAATATGTGCCTGCTTCTCAGGGTGACGCGCGCGCCTGCTTCCCTCCAGACTTAGGCCAGGGAGTCAACTCAGCCCTCGAAGATGTGGATGAGCTGGCACAGGTGGGCTACCATTTTTTTGGTGTGCATATGTGCACGGACAAGCTGTGTGAAATCTGTACCGGTGTCTGGCTTTGATAACAAGTTGAAGGGCCGTATGTGCGTATGTGTGTTCTGTGATGTGCGCTGATTATAAATGTTGTACCTCAAGGAGTAAGCCGTACTCCCTTTTTCCAGTTTACAGGCGTTCTGTGGCTGCTCCGCTTTCCTCGCTTGAAGTGCAGATATTTAATGATCTCAGGTGAAATGGCTGAGTGAGTCATACAAAGTACAAGAGTACATTCCCCTTCTGTTTAAGACATCCAGTCCCCTTCTCTTGAAGCAGTCTGCTACTGCCAAAAATACACAATGTTCAACATTACATTATTTCCACTCCATCCTATCTTGTGCAAGTGCTACAAGCTCAAAGCAATTGTAAGGTCACCCTAGCTCTGTCCCTCTGTGAGTGTTGTCCTCTGCAGGTACTTTGAAGCTCAAGGCGATGCAATCACCCAGACTCTGCCCTTCTATGAACTTTGCCTTGTTCAGGTTCTTGAAGCCCAAGATGATAAAATCACCCAAGCTCTGCCTCTTTATGAACAAAGGCGCGCACCGGATCTTGCAGCCCTCGTACAACTCATGACCTTTTGCTTCCCTTGGCAGGTGAGGTTTGGTGGTGGTGGTGGTGGTGGTGGTGGTGGTGGTGGTTCACTCATTTGCACGCATCAGTGAAACATTAGCTACGCAATAATTGCAAATAAATAAATAAAGATGAAAGGCATTGCAGTATTTCAGGCTCTGGGTGGCCGTGATTGGTTGAGGCTGGGTACTGGTCACGCATCACTGTTACTGAAAGACAATTCTTTAACACTAGATGAACTAAGCCGCTCGTTTGTAATACAGCACCCAGTTTGCATTCTATTTTTCCAGCCAAAAGGTAGCTCTCTCTTCTTGTGAATTTGCAAAACGGTGTGCTACTTACCCTATTGTTTTGAAATCCACTGTTTGTGCTCATCAGTACAACCAAGACCCATTAAGGAAGCTTCTGTGGACCATCAACTTTATTGCCCGTGGCGTTTTGACGAAGGTATGTATGCTGATCTGGAATCAAAGTCTGTCCAGTGGAAGGCGTGAGGGTGCTCATCAAGCGTTACTTGCTGCCT
>Ga0307947_1000136_pt1 | contig 42904 bp, 32 predicted proteins | sample OrgLakmetagen232_FD_201840 | JGI IMG/M metagenome (GOLD analysis project Ga0307947, IMG submission 201840) | Saline water microbial communities from Organic Lake, Antarctica - #232 | ecosystem: Environmental > Aquatic > Non-marine Saline and Alkaline > Saline | place: Antarctica: Organic Lake...
CGGGTGTGAAAGGCGCCGCGCCGTGACTGTCCCAAGGCACCCAGCCGAGAGCCGACGTTCACCACACTGCGCTACGCAACCTGTGGCGCTGCGTGGCCGCAAAAACTGTCAAAAATCGAGGTGCCCTCTATATGGTTGCGTGCTCGCGGATCGAGAGAATTTTAGCTTTTAACTCTGATCCGTATAACATGTGGCGATACAACCTTAACCTGATTAGCCTAGGACCACATAAGGCCCCACTTGATCGAAGGCAGAAAGTCAGATGCTATCCACCGTGCAACATGACTTCCCGAAAGAGGCGCCCGAGGTGCAGATGTTCTTCCCTTGGGGTGACATGCGTCACGCAGCGCATCACGATGACCTGACCAACCTTGCCAATCGTCGGTGTCTGAAGACGCATCTGCGGTCGCCGGCCATGCTCGCCGGCATCGCGCGGGGTGTCGTTGGGGTTCTTGTGATCGATATCGACAACCTGAAAGAGGTCAACGCCCGGTTCGGCCATGGCGCAGGCGATGTTGCGATCTGCCATGTGGCCGACACCCTTCGGGCGCAAAGCGGGTCGGACGATCTTGTCGGACGGACCGGTGGGGACGAGTTTACCGTGATCTGTACCCGCACCGATCGCGCGGGCCTGCACCGCCATGCCGAGGCGGTGCGCGCCGCGGCGTGCCGGCCGTTTCGATGGAAGGATCGAACGCTCCATGTCGGGGCCTGCATCGGGACCTGTCTGGGGCGTGGCGCGTCCGATGCCGGCGAGGACATGATCCAACGTGCCGAGATGGCGCTTGGCATCTCCAAGGCGCGGGGGCGGGGACGTGTCGTGCACTACACCGACGACATGGGGCGCGCGCAGCGTCGCCGCCAACAACTGGCGCAGGATCTTGAGGATGCGCTGCGCACCGATCAGTTCGAGGTCCATCTGCAGCCCCAGCTTCGCCTCTCGGACGACGTGATCACCGGGTGCGAGGCGCTGATAAGGTGGCGGCATCCACGCCGTGGTCTGCTCTGCCCGTCCGCCTTCATGGAGATGGCGGACCAGATGGGCCTGATGGCCGATCTCGACCGGGTTTCGATGACCAAGGCGCTCGACGCGCTCCGGGCGCTACACAAGGCAGGGTTCGATCGCCTGACCATGTCGATCAATGTCTCGGCTGCCATGCTTGCCGATCCGGGCTATCCCGACCTGCTGGCCCGCGCGGTGAAATCTCGCGGTTTGCGGCCCGACTGCGTTTGCGTGGAGGTTCTGGAGACGACAATCCTCGACGGGTCCGGCCCGGACGTAGAAACCGCGATCCAGCGACTCAAGGGGTTCGGCATGCGCGTCGCGCTTGACGATTTCGGCACCGGCTATGCGGGGATCGCGCATATGGCAAGCTTGGAGGTGGACGCGATCAAACTCGACCGCTCGATGATCGCAAGGCTGGATCACGACGCGCGCAGTCGCGTGATCGTGCGCGGTATCATCCGATTGTGCCGGCAGTTGCAGATGACGGTTGTGGCCGAGGGTGTCGAAACGATTATGCAGATGGCGATGCTGCGCCGGGCCGGGTGTCCGGTCATCCAGGGGTTTGGCCTGGCCCGGCCAATGCCGCCCGCAGCGCTGCCGGACTGGCTGGCAGAGCCCGAGGGAATAAGCCTGCTGGCGCGCTGACCATTGCTCCTGTCCCTGCAGGGGGTTATCAGGCCGGATAACGACCTCATACCGGAGCGGAGCGGCACAGACATGGCAGCCTATCAATACGTGTATCACATGCAGGGCGTCTCGAAGACGTATCCGGGCGGCAAGAAATGCTTCGAGGATATCCACCTGAACTTCTTGCCTGGCGTCAAGATCGGTGTCGTGGGCGTCAACGGCTCGGGCAAATCCACCTTGATGAGGATCATGGCCGGTCTCGACACCGATTTCACCGGCGAGGCGTGGCGCGCCGAGGGCGCACGCGTCGGCTACCTACCGCAGGAGCCGCAGCTCGATGAAAGCCTCAGCGTGCGTGACAACGTCATGCTGGGCGTGGCCGAGAAGCAGGCCAAGCTGGAGCGCTTCAACGAACTTGCGATGAACTACTCCGACGAGACCGCCGACGAGATGGCGGCGCTGCAGGACGAGATCGACAGCAACAACCTGTGGGACCTGGACAGCCAGATCGACGTGGCGCTCGAGGCGCTGCGCTGCCCGCCCGACGAGGCCGACGTGACAACTCTGTCGGGTGGCGAGAAACGCCGCGTGGCGCTTTGCAAGCTGCTGCTCGAAGCCCCCGACATGCTGCTGCTGGACGAGCCGACCAACCATCTCGACGCCGAGACGATCGCCTGGCTGCAACAGCATCTCATCGCCTACAAGGGCACGATCCTGATCGTCACCCACGACCGCTATTTCCTCGACAACATCACCGGCTGGATCCTGGAGCTCGACCGCGGTCGCGGGATCCCTTACGAGGGCAATTATTCCAGCTGGCTGGAACAGAAGGCCAAGCGGCTGGAGCGCGAGGCCAAGGAAGACAAGTCCAAGCAAAAGACCCTGCAACGCGAGCTCGAGTGGATGCGACAGGGTCAAAAGGCGCGGCAGGCCAAGCAGAAGGCCCGGATCAACGCCTATAACGAGCTTGCCAACCAGTCCGAACGCGAGAAGCTGTCGCGCGCCCAGATCGTCATCCCCAACGGGCCGCGCTTGGGGTCCAAGGTGATCGATGTCGAGAACCTGCGCAAGCACATGGGCGATACGCTGCTGATCGAGGATCTCAGCTTTGCCCTGCCGCCCGGCGGCATCGTGGGCGTGATCGGCCCCAACGGCGCGGGCAAATCGACGCTGTTCAAGATGCTGACCGGCCACGAGGACCCCGACGAGGGCACGATCGAATACGGCGACACGGTGCAGATGTCCTATGTCGACCAATCGCGCGATGACCTCAAACCCGACGAGAATGTCTGGGAGGCGATCGCGGACGGCAAGGACATCATCAAGCTGGGCGATGCCGAGGTGAACGCCCGCGCTTATTGTTCGTCCTTCAACTTCAAGGGGGGCGATCAGCAGAAGAAGGTCTCGCTTCTGTCGGGGGGCGAGCGTAATCGCGTGCACATGGCGCGGCTTCTGAAAGAGGGCGGCAACGTCCTCTTGCTAGACGAGCCGACCAACGATCTCGACGTCGAGACCCTGCGCGCGCTCGAGGACGCGCTGGTAGATTTCGCTGGCTGCGCTGTGGTCATCAGCCACGACCGCTTTTTTCTCGACCGGATCTGCACGCATATTCTCGCCTTCGAGGGCGAGGCGCATGTGGAATGGTTCGAGGGTGCGTTCTCGGATTACGAGGAAGACAAGAAACGCCGCCTCGGCGCCGATGCGCTGGAACCCAAGCGCGTGAAGCACAAGAAATTCGCTCGCTGAGACCGCGTCCAACAAAGTCGGGGTAGTCTGAGATGCAATCCGGACTCGCGGGCTTCGCGCTCGGGCTGGGGTTGATCCTCGCCATCGGGGCACAGAATGCCTTCGTGCTGCGGCAGGGGCTGAGGCGCGAGCATGTGCTGGCGGTGGTGCTGGTCTGCGCTGCGTCCGATGCCGTGCTGGTCAGCGTCGGTGTCGCCGGGTTCGGCGCGTTGGCCGCGGCCGTGCCGGGGATGGAACAGATCATGCGCTATGGCGGGGCGGCGTTCCTCGCCGTCTATGGTGCTCGTGCCTTTCTGGCTGCGTGGCGCGGCGGAGCCGCGATGCAGGCCGGGATCGGGGCGGGCAGCCTGCGCCGGGCGGTCCTGACGTGCCTCGCGCTGACTTGGCTCAACCCGCATGTCTATCTTGATACCGTGGTCCTGCTGGGCGCGGTCTCGGCGCAGTACCCGGACCGGCTCGCCTTCGGCGTTGGGGCGGTCACGGCAAGCTTCGTGTTCTTCTTCGCGCTCGGCTATGGCGCGCGTCTGGCCGCGCCGCTGTTTCGCAGCCCGACTGGCTGGCGCGTCCTCGATGCAGGCGTTGGGCTGGTGATGTGGGCCATCGCGGCCAGCCTGTTGCTCGGCTGAGCCATGCGTGCAGCGGGACCGGGCATTGTGCCCGGATCATGAGCTTTGCCATGTACCCATCTCGACAGCGCGCGCGTGCCGTGTGCTAATGTCACCATGGCAGACTATCACGGCATTGATACGGACCAGACCGCGCATCCCGGATGGGGTGTTTTCTGGATGATTGTCACGGGGATCCTGTTCGTCGGTGTCACGGCATTGGTCAAGTATCTCGGCACGCGGGTGCCGGCGCCGCAGGCCGCTTTCCTGCGCTACGCGATGGGGCTGGTCTTCGTGCTGCCGCTGCTGCGCACGATGTGGGTGTTCCGGCCCGAGCGCGGGACATGGGGCCTGATCGCGGCGCGTGGCGCTTTTCACACCGCCGGGGTGGCCCTGTGGTTCTACGCGATGGCGCGGATCCCGATCGCCGACGTGACGGCGATGAATTACCTGTCGCCGATCTACGTGACGCTCGGTGCTGCGCTGTTCCTTGGCGAGCGGCTTGCCGCGCGGCGGGTGATCGCGGTGATCGTGGCTTTGTGCGGTGCGGTAATCATCCTGCGACCGGGCTTTCGAGAGCTCGGGCCGGGGCACATCGCGATGCTCTTTACCGCCATTTTTTTCGGTGGGTCGTACTTGCTGGCCAAGCTGATCTCGGGTCGGGTCAGCGCCGGGGTGGTGGTGGCGATGCTGTCGCTGACGGTCACGGTCGGGCTTGCCCCGCTGGCTTGGGCGGTCTGGGTGCCACCCACGTTGTGGGAGTTGACGATCCTGTTCGGCGTGGCCTGCCTTGCGACGGGCGGGCATTACACGATGACGCTGGCCTTCCGGGCCGCACCGCTGGCGGTCACCCAGCCGGTAACCTTCCTGCAGCTTGTGTGGGCGGTCATCGTCGGGGCCGTGATATTTGGCGAGGGCGTGGACATCTTCGTGGTGCTCGGCGGGACGGTGATCGTGGGCGCGGTCAGCTTCATAAGCTGGCGCGAGTCGGTGTTGAAGCGGCGGCTGACGCCGCCGGTCCCGGCGACGCGGATCTGAGCGGGCGGGTCTGCGCGTCCGCTGGTCAGCCGCGCGGATCGAGCAGTTTCGCGAGGATGCCGTCCCGGCTGATCTGACCGAGGATCTCGCCGTTCAGGGCCACGCCGAGCGGCGCGTCGTGGCCCTGCACCTTTTCCATCACTGTCTGGATCGAGGCGTCGGGCGGGACCGTGACAGCGGGCGTGCCGGTCGTCGGTTCCATCACGTCGCGTGCGCACAGAACGCCAAGCGGGTTCATGTGCGCCACGAATTCAGCCACGTAATCGGTGGCGGGATTGGTAAAGATCTCTTGCAGGGTGCCGCATTGCACGATGCGCCCGCCCTCCATGATGGCGATGCGGCGACCCAGCTTGAACGCTTCGTCAAGGTCGTGGCTGACGAAGATGATCGTGCGTCCCAGCGAGGCCTGCAGATCCAGAAGCTCGTCCTGCAAGTGATTGCGGATCAGCGGATCGAGCGCCGAGAACGGCTCGTCCATCAGAAGGATCGGCGCGTCGGTGGCAAAGGCGCGCGCAAGACCCACGCGCTGCTGCATGCCGCCCGACAGCTCGGCTACGGGCCGGTCGGCCCAGTCGGACAGGCTGACCAGCGCGAGTTGATCCGCAACCCGTCTGGCACGCTGAGACTTTGGCACCCCGGCCAGTTCCAGCCCGAGCCCCACGTTCTGTGCGACACTGCGCCACGGCAGCAGGCCAAATTGCTGGAAGACCATCGCGATATGCTGCTGGCGCAAGCGGCGCAGCGTGGCTGCATCGGCGTGGGTGACATCGACCATCTTCTTGCCGTCATGCACCTCGACAGAGCCGCGCGTGACTGGATTGAGGCCGTTGACCGCGCGCAGAAGGGTGGACTTGCCCGATCCCGAGAGCCCCATCAGCACGACGATCTCGCCCGGCGCGACCGCGAGATCGCAGTCATGCACGCCGAGGATCTGCCCAGTTTCCGCTTGGATCTGTGATCGTGACTGCCCGGCATCCATCAGCGGCAGCGCGGTCTGGGGCGCGTCGCCGAACACGATCGAGACCTTGTCGAACTTGACGCTCGCATCGGTCATTTGCGATCCTTCATGCGCAGCATCCGGTCGAGCACGATGGCCACCACGACGATCATCAGACCGGACTCGAACCCGAGCGAGATGTTGACCGTGTTGATCGCCCGCAGCACCGGCACGCCCAGCCCGTCGGCCCCGACCAGCGCACCGATCACCACCATCGACAGCGACAACATGATGGTCTGGTTCAGCCCCGCCATGATCTGCGGCAGGGCATAGGGCAGCTCGACCTTCCAGAGCGTCTGCCGGGCGGTTGACCCGAACGCCTGCGCGGCCTCCAGCAGCGGCTGCGGCGTGCTGGAGATCCCCAGATGCGTCAGGCGGATCGGCGCGGGCACAACGAAGATCACGGTGGCGATCAGGCCCGGAACCATGCCGATGCCGAAGAACACGATCGCCGGGATGAGGTAGACGAAGGGCGGCAGCGTCTGCATCAGGTCGAGCACCGGGCGCATGCCGTCGTATAGCCGTGGACGGTGCGCCGCGGCGATGCCGATGGGGACGCCAATCGCCATGCAGAAGATGCACGACGACAGCACCAGCGTCAGGCTTTCGGTGGTTTCCTCCCAGTAGTCCTGGTTGAGGATGAAGAGAAACCCGACACCGATCAGCAGGCAGGTCTTCCAGTTGCGCTGCAGGATCCAGGTGAGCGCGACGAAGACCGCGACGATGACCAGCGGATGCGGTGCTTGCAGCACCCACAAAAAGGTGTCGATCAGCCACTCCATCAACAGCGACAGCGCGTCAAAGAACCCCGCTGCATTGTCCTGAAGCCACAGAAAGAACGTCTCGGCCCATCGGCCCACGGGGATCTTGTGCTCGCTCAGCCAGTCCATGTGACGCCTTGCCTGCTAGAATGTCGGGGAAAAACCTGTCTCGCACCGCCCTGGGCAGGGCGGTGCGCTGTGCGTTTACGTCCCGAGGGCGGCCTCGACCGCCGGCATCGCGTCGCCGCCGTCGCGGGTCGTCACCCCGTCCAGCCAGGGCTCGACAGCGTCGGGATTGGCCTTCAGCCATTCGGTCGCGGCCTCTTCGGGATCGGTGCCTTCATCGAGGATTTTGCCCATGATCTCGTTCTCCATGGCCAGCGTGAATTTCAGGTTCTGCAGGAATTGCCCGACATTCGGGCATTCCTCGACATATCCCGCGCGGGTGTTTGTGTAGACGGTGGCACCGCCGAGGTCGGGACCGAACCAGTCATCCCCGCCGGTCAGGTAGGTCAGGTCGTGATTGGCGTTCATCGGGTGCGGCTCCCAGCCGAGGAACACGATCGGCTCGTCGCGGCGATCGGCGCGGCTGACCTGCGCCAGCATGCCCTGTTCCGAGCTTTCCCGGAGATCGAACTCCGACAGGCCGAACGCGTCGGCCTCGATCATGTCTAGGATCAGGCGGTTGCCGTCATTGCCCGGCTCGATGCCATAGATCGTCTCGTCCAGCGCCTCGGCATGCTCGGCGATATCGCCGAAAGAGGTGATGCCAAGCTCGGCCCCGGTGGCATTGGTCGCAAGCGTGTATTTTGCGCCTTCCAGATTGGCGCGCACGGTATCGACGGTGCCTGCCTCTCGGTAGGGGGCGATGTCGCCCTCCATCGTGGGCATCCAGTTGCCAAGGAACACGTCGATGTCACCGGCGGAAAGCGACTGGTAGGTGACCGGCACGGCGATCATCTTGGTCTCGGTGTCATACCCGAGGGCCTCCAGCACGACGGTCGTCGCGGCGGTGGTCGCGGTGATGTCGGTCCAGCCCACATCGGAAAATGTCACTGTCTCGCAATTGGCGAAGGCCGGGCCTGCGGCGACCGCGGCTGCCAGGACAGACAGGGGTGTCTTAAGGGGTGTCATCGTATCTCTCCCGTTATCGGAGTGTCGGGCGCGGGGCCCGTTTGTCGACGGGCCCGAAAGATGCTTTCGGGCCCCGCGAGGTTCTTGATAAATCAGGCGGTCAGGCGAACCACCAGCGCTCGACAAAGCGCATGCCGTCCACATCCCAGTTCGCGCTCATCTGCTCGGTATGGGCCACGTCGGTGGAATTGCCGAACACCCAGTTGGCGAACATTGGGATGATCACGCCGCCCTCGTTCGAGACGAGCGCCTGCATCTCGTAATACATCTCGCGGCGCTTGTCCTCGTCGAGCTCGGACCGGGCCTTGACCAGCAACTCGTCGAAGCGCTCGTTGCACCAGAAGCTGTCATTCCACGACGCGCCGCATTTGTAGGCGGTCGAGAACATCTGATCCTCGACCACGCGCCCCGACCAGTAGACCGCGGCAAAGTCTTCTTTCATCCAGACGTCGGACCAGTAGCCGTCATTGGGTTCGCGCGAGGGCGTGATGTTGATACCGGCCTCTGCGGCCGAGTTCTGGAACAGCACCGCGGCATCGACCGCGCCGACAAAGGCCGCGTCGGCCGCCGAAAGCGTGACATCGACGCTGTCAAGCCCGGCCTGCTTGAGGTGATACCTCGCCTTGTCGGGATCGTAGCTCTTTTGCTCCAGCTCGTCGTTGTAGAACCGCTGGTTCGGGCCGATCGGGTGATCGTTGCCGATAGAGCCGTAGCCGAACAGGATCTTGTCGACCATCTCCTGACGGTCGATGCCGTATTTCAGCGCCAGACGCACGTTATTGTCATTGTATGGCGCTTCGCGGGTGTCCATCGCGAAGGTGTATTGCTGCGTGCCCGCGACCGCGTTGATCTGGATGTCGGGGCGGCGTTCAAGCAGGTTCACCGTCTTGAGGTCGAGCCGATCCGCCACCTGCACGTCGCCCGACACCAGCGCCGTGGTGCGCGCGTTCTGATCAACAATGGCGAGAACCTCGGCGCTGTCGAACCACGCCACATCGTCGCGCCAGTGCTCCGCGTGACGCTCGACCGAATAGGAGACGCCGGGATTGAATTCCTGCAACGCGTAGCTGCCGCAGCCATCGCCCGAGCGCCAGTCGATGCTGTCACCGTCGGCCTTGCAGATACAAAGGTGGTAATCGGCCAGGATGAACGGAAAGTCTGCATTGCCGCCATCCAGCGTGAACACGACCGTGTCGTCACCCTCGGTCGTGATCTCCTGGATCGGGGCCACGATGGGGCCGGCGGCAGAAGTGCTATCTTCGCCGCGGTGGAAGTTGATCGAGTTGACCACGTCCTGAAGCTCAAGCTCCTTGCCGGAATGAAACGTCACGCCCTTGCGAATCTTGACGCGCCATTCCTTGGCGTCGGGCGAAGCCTCCCAGCTTTCGGCGAGTTCCGGGCGGAGCGAGCCATCCTGCGCCACCTCGGTCAGGTGGCCGTGGATGGCGTAGGACAGCGACGTGGTGAAGCTGTTCTCATAGGTGCCGGGGTTGAGCGTGTCGGTGGTCTGGCCGTGGCCGATCGCGGCGCGTAGATGGCCGCCGCGCTTGGGCTCCGCGCGGGCGCGCAGTGGCAGGCCCGCGGCGATCGCGGCCCCCGCGGAGGTCGCCATGAAGCCGCGGCGATTCATGCCGCCAGAGGTGAGAATGGTCATCGGTCGTCTCCCTTGCTTGATTCTTGATCCTGACCTTTTTGTGGCGGCATCGGGCCCGGAGCCTCGATCCGCCGTCACGGCCGGTTATGATGGAACTACGCTAGTATGACGCCGCCGTGAATTACAACGGTCTTGGCATATGACGTATCGTTTCGACGTGGTGATATCCCGCAGTTTTCTTGATTGACGCGTCAATTAAACATGAATAATCCGGTCAGGCAAGTACGAGGATGAACCCGGCCATGCCCAAGATCGGAATGCAGCCCGTACGACGTGCCGCGCTGATGGATGCCACCATCAACGAGATCGGCGCGCGCGGGTCGCTCGATGTGACGGTGGCACAGATCGCCCGGCGTGCGGGCATGTCCTCTGCGCTGGCGCATCACTATTTTGGATCCAAGGACCAGATCTTCGTGGCTGCGATGCGCCACATCCTGACGCTTTACGCTGCCGAGGTGCGCGGTGCGCTGATCATGGCGAAGTCCCCGCGCGAGCGGGTCGAAGCGATCATCCGCGCCAGCTTCACCCCCGCGCAGTTCCGCCCCGAGATGGTCGCGGCCTGGCTGAATTTCTACGTGCAGGCGCAGCGTTCCGACGCGACCCGCAAGCTTTTGAACATCTACCAGCGGCGCCTGCGCTCGAACCTGCACCACGCCATTCGCCAGATCGACGAGGCGCAGGCGCGCACCCTGACCCGTGGCTTGGCTGCGATGATCGACGGGCTCTACATTCGCCAGGCGCTTGGCGAGGGCGGCATCGCGCCGGAGACCGCCATCGCCGTGCTGCTTCACTACCTTGACACCAGCCTGCCGGGAGAACACGCATGACCAAAAGGCCCAACATCCTGATCTTCATGGTGGATCAGCTGACCGGAACGCTGTTCGAGGATGGCCCGGCCGAGTGGCTGCACGCGCCGAACCTGTCGAAAATCGCCAAACGCTCCACCCGCTTCGCCAATGCCTACACGGCAAGCCCGCTTTGCGCGCCGGGGCGGGCAGGCTTCATGTCTGGCCTGCTGCCCTCGCGCTCCCGCGTCTACGACAACGCCGCCGAGTTCTCTGCGGATATCCCCACCTATGCCCATCACCTGCGCCGCGCCGGCTACCAGACCTGCCTGTCGGGCAAGATGCATTTCGTCGGCCCCGATCAGCTTCACGGGTTCGAAGAGCGCCTCACCACCGATATCTACCCCGCCGATTTCGGCTGGACGCCCGATTACTGCAAACCGGGCGAGCGGATTGACTGGTGGTATCACAACCTTGGTTCGGTCACCGGGGCGGGCGTCGCCGAGATCTCGAACCAGATGGAATATGACGACGAGGTCGCCTTTCACGGCGCGCAGAAGGTTTACGACCTCGCGCGCGGTCACGATGCCCGGCCCTGGTGCCTGACCGTCAGCTTTACCCATACCCATGATCCATACGTGGCGCGGAAGAAATACTGGGATCTTTACGACGACTGCGAGCATCTGCTGCCGCAGGTGCCGGCCATGGCCTACGAGGATCACGACGCGCATTCGAAACGGATCTTCGACGCCAATGACTGGCGGTCGTTCGAGATCACGGACGAGGATATCCGCCGCTCGCGCCGGGCGTATTTCGCCAATATCTCCTACATTGATGACAAGATCGGCGAGGTGATGGACGCGCTCGAAGGAACGCGGCAGGACCAGGACACGATCATCCTTTTCGTGGCCGATCACGGCGACATGCTGGGCGAGCGTGGGCTGTGGTTCAAGATGTCCTTCTACGAAGGCTCGGCCCGCGTGCCGCTGATGATCTCGGCCCCGGGCATGGCGCCGGGCGGGGTGACGGACCCGGTCAGCACAATCGATGTCTGCCCGACACTCTGCGATCTGGCTGGCGCCGACATGTCCGAGGTCATGCCTTGGGTCGAGGGGCAATCGCTGGTGCCATTCGGGCAGGGCGTCAAACGCGAGGCGCCCGTGGCGATGGAATACGCCGCCGAAGCAAGCTATGCGCCATTGGTCTGCTTGCGCGACGGGCGCTGGAAATACACCCGTTGCGCGCTCGACCCCGAGCAGCTTTTCGATCTCGACGCCGATCCGCAAGAGCTGACCAATCTCGCCGAGGACCCCGCGCATGCCGAGACGCTCGCGCGCTTGCAGGCCGCAGCCGATGTACGCTGGGATCTCGACACGTTCGACGCGCAGGTCCGCGAACGCCAGGCCCGTCGCCTTGTCGTCTACGAGGCGCTGCGCAAGGGCGGTTACTACCCGTGGGATTACCAGCCGCTGCAAAAGGCCTCGGAGCGGTACATGCGCAACCACATGGATCTCAACGTGGTCGAGGAAAACCAGCGTTTCCCACGAGGTGAATGATGGTTTCATCTTTCCATAAATACTCGAAATCCACCGTCGACCTTGAGGAGCACTGCTGATGGAGGCCGATTACGTCATCGTCGGCGCGGGCAGTGCCGGCTGCGCCATGGCCTACCGGCTGGCCGAGGCCGGCAAGTCCGTTCTGGTTATCGAGCATGGCGGCTCTGACGCCGGCCCGCTCATCCAGATGCCGGGTGCGCTGAGCTATCCGATGAACATGCGCCGCTACGACTGGGGCTACGAAACCGAGCCCGAGCCGCATCTCGGCGGGCGGCGCCTCGCCTGCCCGCGCGGCAAGGTGATCGGCGGATCGAGCAGCATCAACGGCATGGTCTATGTGCGCGGCCATGCGCGTGACTACGACCACTGGCGCGATCAGGGCGCCGACGGCTGGGGCTTTGCCGACGTGCTGCCCTATTTCAAGCGGATGGAATGCTGGCACGACGGCGGGCATGGCGGCGATCCTTCATGGCGCGGGCAGGACGGCCCGCTGCATGTCGGCCGTGGGCGCATGCACAACCCACTGGTCCGCGCATTTATCGAGGCGGGCGTCGAGGCCGGCTACCCGGCGACCGACGACTATAACGGGCACCAACAGGAAGGCTTTGGCCCTTTCGAGATGACGGTCCACAAGGGCCAGCGCTGGTCGGCGGCCAATGCCTATTTGCGGCCGGCGCTCAAGCACGGGAATTGTGACCTTGTGCGCGGCTTCGTCCGCCGTGTGGTGATCGAGGATGGCCGCGCAACCGGTGTCGAGATTGCGCGAGGCGGTAGCACAGAGGTCGTGCATGCGCACGTCGAGGTGATCATTGCCGCGTCCTCGATCAACTCGCCCAAGCTCCTGATGCTGTCAGGTGTAGGCCCCGCCGCGCATCTGGCCGAGCACGGCATCGCGGTTGTCGCCAACCGCCCCGGCGTGGGTGCCAACCTGCAGGACCATCTGGAACTTTATATCCAGATGGCCGCAAGCCAGCCGGTCAGCCTTTATAAGTACTGGAACGTTTTCGGCAAGGCGTGGGTCGGGCTGCGCTGGCTTCTGGGCCGCGGCGGGCCCGGCGCGTCGAACCAGTTCGAAAGCTGCGGCTTCATCCGGTCCGCGGCGGGCGTGGAGTATCCCGACATCCAGTTCCATTTCCTGCCAATTGCCGTGCGCTACGATGGCAAGGCGGCGGCCGAAGGGCACGGGTTCCAGGCGCATGTCGGGCCCATGCGCAGCGCCTCGCGCGGGTCTGTCACCCTGCGCAGTAATGATCCGGCCGACAACCCGGTGATCTGCTTCAACTACATGTGCGAGGACAGCGACTGGGTAGATTTCCGGCGCTGCATCCGGCTGACGCGCGAAATCCTCGGGCAGCCCGCCTTCGCGCCCTATACAAGGCACGAGATCCAGCCGGGTGCGGATGTGCAAAGCGATGCCGCCCTTGATGATTTCATCCGCGAACATGCCGAAAGCGCCTATCACCCATGTGGCACCTGCAAGATGGGGCGGGCCGACGATCCGGACGCGGTGGTTGACCCGCATGGCCGGGTGATTGGCGTGGAGGCGCTGCGAGTAGCCGATTCGAGCATTTTCCCGCGGATCACCAACGGCAATCTCAATGCCCCCTCGATCATGGCCGGAGAGAAGATCGCCGATCACGTCCTCGGCCGCAGCCTGCCGGCCGATAATGCCGAGCCCTGGCTGCATCCGGATTGGAAACAAGCGCAGAGATAGCCCCCTATTAACCTTTTGTTTATGGTTCGTATTGCGCGTATCGGCCGCCACGCGCATTTGGGGCAGGGGCAGATCCTGTTTGCTCTGTGTTGCCTTCCTCTTCGCCGGCCTCGTGTCGGCACAGGATTTCAGCTGCGCGGTGCGGGTCGTGGACGTGCGACACGCTGTACATGCACGGCACACGGGTGCTCCTGCACGGCATCGATGCGCCGGAGCTTGGACAGCAGTGCACCCGCCAGACGACAATCGGTTGCAGGAGCAAACGCTCTTTCGGGAGCATGTATGCGCGACCGTCTTGATCACGATCAAGGTCCGGCGTTTGCCAGTCCCATACCCTGCGGGCGAAACAATCTAAAATAAAGGATTCCCGGATGTCCCACACCCCGCACGAGCTGCATGAAGAGTTTCCCGAACTTGCCGACAGGATCAGCGAATTGAAGCAGACCGATGCCCGTTTCGCGCGGCTCACCGAGGAGTATCACGACCTCAACCGGCAGATCCACGGGGCCGAAACGTTGGTCACCCCGGTGGAGGAACTGACCGAGGTCGAGATGCGCAAGAAACGCGCCCATCTCAAGGACGAGATCTATCGCATGCTGACCACCTGACCATCGCCGCCGCGGCATGGTTTCGCGGAGGATCGGATCCGGTCGTGGATCCCCGGCAAGGGGATGCCGCGCCCCGGTGATCGCCAGTGTCTGTGAAGTGGAAATGCGCGGTGCGCGGCGCGTTCGGCGAATTAGCGGTTGAAATTCCGGTTGGCTCGGGCGTTAACTGCACGCCGAAATGCACAGAGCCAAAAGGGCGGATAGCCGCTTATGACATTCGAACAGATTTTCGTTCTGGTCCTTCTGGCGGCTGTATTCTTTTTCTTCATCAAGGAGATCTACCCACCCGAGGTGACCGCGCTCGGTGCATCGGCGGTGCTGCTGGCGACGGGGATCATCCGGACCGAAGATTTTCTCGGGGTCTTCAGTTCCTCTGCGCCGATCACCATCGCGATGATGTTCATCCTGTCCGCAGCGCTCGAACGTACCGGCGTTCTGGAATTGATCGGGGATTTCCTGCGCAAACAGGCGCGCGGATCGTTCCTGCGCACGATCCTGCTGATGATGTTCGGCTCGTTGATCGCCTCTGCGGTGATGAACAACACGCCGGTGGTGATCCTTTTGACCCCGGTGATGATTTCACTGGCGGGCTCGCTTGGTGTGTCCCCCTCGCGCCTGCTGATCCCGCTGTCCTACTCGGCGATCTTCGGCGGCACCCTGACGCTGGTCGGCACCTCTACCAACATCCTGATGAGCGATGTCGCCAAAGCTGCGGGCCAACCACCGCTGTCGATGTTCGAGATGACGCTGCCGGGCCTCGTGCTGTGCACGGTCGGGGTCCTTTATATGGTGCTCGCGGGACGCTTCCTGTTGCCGGACCGGTCATCGCTCGCCTCGGTGCTGGGGCAGGAAAGCAAACGCAAGTTTCTCGCGCGCCTGCTTATCCCGCACGAATCCAAGTATATCGGAAAGACCCTTCAGGAGTTGCCTTTCAACACGTCCGGGGCGCGCATTCTCGACGTGGTGCGGGGCGAGGTGTCGATGCGGCGTCACCTTGAGGACCTCGAGCTGATCGCCGGCGACCGCGTCGTGATCAAGACCGATACCGGCGAGATCCTTGGTCTGAAGGATGACGGCGAGGTGGAATTCCGCGACATGGACGAAAGCGGGTTCGAGCCGGTGACCGCGGATCGCACGCTGACCATGGAGGCCAGCGTCGGCCCGAACTCGCATCTGCGGGGGCGCCCCATCAGGGATCTGAAGTTGCGCCGCAAATACGGTGTCTACCTCATGGCGGTACACCGTCACGAGCAAAACATCTCGCGCGACATCCAGGACACGCGGCTGCAATTCGCCGACACGCTGCTTCTCGAAGGACCGCCAGAGGGGCTGCGCCGGATGATGGACGATGGCGGCATCATCAACCTCACAACGACGTCCGAGCGCCCGGTGCGCCGCGACAAGGCCAGGTTGGCGATGGCCACCATTGCCGGGGTGATGGGGCTGGCCGCTGCCGGTGTCATGCCGATTGCCGGGCTTGCGGTGATCGGCGCGGTGGTGGTCATGGTGACACGCTGTCTGGACCCCGATGAGGCCTTTGACGCGATCGACTGGCGTATCCTTTTCCTGATCTTCGGCATGCTCGGGATGAGCATGGGACTGGAGGCGACGGGCGCTGCCCGCGTTCTGGTCGAAACGGTCGTCTATGTGGTCGGCGGGTTTGGTCCGCTTGCGGTGCTTGCGGCTGTCTATGTCATGACATCCGTGCTGACCGAAATGGTGTCGAACAATGCCGTCGCGGTTCTGGTCGGCCCGATCGCGATCGGTATCGCGACGCAGCTGGGTTTTGATCCCCGGCCGTTCATTATCGCCGTCATGTTCGCGGCCTCTGCCAGTTTTGCCACACCCATCGGCTACCAGACCAACACGTTCGTCTACAGCGCGGGGGGCTACAAGTTCCGTGATTTCATCATCGTGGGGCTGCCGCTCAACGTCTTGTTCGCGGTCGTGGCGGTGCTGGTCATTCCGTACTTCTTCCCGTTCTGAACCGAGGCGGGTGAGTTTGTCGCGCTTTTCGCGGCGGCGCCCATGCCGTATGGCCGCGATACCGTTTAAAGGATCCAGCCATGATGCCGTCGCCAGTCTCGCTCTCGCGTGATCTTGTCCTTGTCGGGGGCGGGCACGCGCATGCCCTCGTGCTTCGGATGTGGGGCATGGATCCTTTGCCGGGCGCGCGGCTGACGCTGATCGACCCGGCCCCGATGGCGCCTTACACGGGCATGCTGCCGGGGCTGGTGGCCGGGCATTACCGGCGCGACGAGTTGGAGATCGACCTAGTGCGGCTGGCGCGTTTCGCCGACGCGCGGCTCCTGATCGGCGCGGTCACGGATATCGACGCCCAGGCCCGGCGCATCACGGTCGCGGGCCATGGCGAGATCGGCTATGACGTGGCCAGCATCGATATCGGCATTCATTCCGGCATGCCTGATCTGCCCGGTTTTGCCGCGCATGGCACGGCGGCCAAGCCGCTTGGCCCCTTTGCTGCCGGATGGGAGGGGTTCGTGGCCCGGGTGACGGCGGGCGAGGCCCCACCGCAGGCGTCGGTCATCGGTGGCGGCATCGCGGGGACCGAGCTTGCGATGGCCATGGCGCACCGGTTGCGGCGGTGCGTTCGAAACCCTGATGCGGTTGAGGTCACGCTGATCGAACGCGCCGCGCAGATCGCACCCGACACACCCGCAACCCGGCCTCGCTTGCTGCGCGCGCTCGGGCGGATGGGCGTTCGGGTGGTGACCGGCACGCAGGTGGCCGAGGTCACCGCGACGGGGGTCGCCCTTGAAGGCGGCGGGCGCGTTTCGGCCGGCTTCGTCGCCGGTGCTGCAGGGGCCCGGGCGCATACTTGGATTGCCGGTACAGGGCTTCCGGTGACCGAAGGCGGCTTTCTGCGAGTCGGTTCGGACCTGCGCGTGATGGGCACAGAGACCCTGTTCGCCGCCGGGGACTGCGCGCATCTCGATCACGCGCCACGCCCCAAGGCGGGGGTCTTCGCGGTCCGCGCCGCACCGATCTTGCGCGACAACCTGCGCGCGACACTGTCGGGAGGCCGCCTGCGCGCCTTTCACCCGCAGCGCCATTATCTGAAACTGATCTCGCTCGGTGGCAAGTCGGCGCTGGCCGAACGTGGGGGATGGGCCTTTGCCGCACCGCTGCTCTGGCGCTGGAAAGACCGGATCGACCGCAAGTTCATGGAGAAATTCAGACCGTTGCCGGCGATGGAGGCCCCGAGACCTCCGAGCGTTGCGGCCCTTGATGACGGGGCCGCTCATGACCCGCTTTGCGGGGGCTGTGGTAGCAAGGTGGCCCCGGCGGTCTTGTCCGAAACTCTGGCGGCGCAAGCGCACGGCACGCGCGCCGACATCCTCAGTGGACCCGGCGACGATGCGGCCGAGCTCGATCTGGGGGGCGTGCGGCAGGTTCTGACCACCGATCATTTGCGTGCCTTCCTCCTCGATCACGGGCGCATGGCGCGGATCACCGCGTTGCACGCGCTTGGCGATATCTGGGCCATGGGCGCGCGCCCGCAGGCGGCGCTCGTGTCGATCACCCTGCCGCGCATGACCGAGCCGTTGCAGGCCCGCACCATGGCCGAGATCATGGAACAGGCCGGCGCGGCGCTGCGCGAGGCGGGCGCCGAGATCGTCGGCGGGCATTCCAACATGGGCGCCGAGCTGAGCATCGGCTTTACCCTGACCGGCTTGCTGGAGGGCCCGGCGATCACCACCGGATGCGCGCGCGCCGGTGACGCGCTGATCCTGACGCGGCCCATCGGATCGGGCACGCTGCTTGCTGCGGAAATGCGCGGGCTGGCGCCAGGCGCTGACGTCGCTTCACTGCTGGACGTGCTGTGCAAACCCCAGGGCGACGCCGCCGAGATCCTCGGCGATGCGCATGCCATGACGGATGTGACCGGCTTCGGTCTGGCGGGGCATCTGGCGGCGATTTGTCGCGCGTCCGGGGTTGGCGCGCATCTGGATATGGCCGCGATCCTGGTCTTTGCCGGGGCCGAAGCCCTGGTCGCGCAAGACATCCGCTCGACGGTGTGGGAGGCAAATCGCCGCGCCGCGCCGGTGATCGGGGCCGGGGACGATCCGCGCGCGGTGTTGCTGCACGACCCGCAGACCGCCGGCGGTCTGCTGGCCGCGGTCGCGCCAGAGTTGGCCGACGCGCGCGTGGCAGCCCTGCGCGCGGCCGGTCACGACGCGGCGATCATCGGGCGCATCATGGATGGACCGTCAGAGATCAGCCTTGGCTGAAGGTGTCGATCAGATCACGCGCGGTCGCGGCGAGCGTCGCGTCGGTGAGATCGGGTAGATCGATCACCGCGCCGGTGTCGCGCGTCGCCATGCGCGTGTAGCGCGGGTCGTAATGCTGGGTGATCAGCGCCTCGACCAGGGCCGCATGATCGCCTTGTGCCGCCATCTCGCGCCATTTGGCCACCGCCTCGTGCCCGTGAAAGCGCACCAGCCGTTCCAGAATACCCTCGATTTGCGCGAGGTTGGCCCCAAGATCGGCATACTCCGCCATCAGGTGCCCGACGCGGGCCTCGAGCGGCGCGGTGATCCGTACCGTTTGCGCGGCCTTCATGCCCGTGGCCACTGCCGGCGGCAGGTTGATGCGCCCGATGCGCGTGCTTTCGGCCTCAACAAACACAGGCTGTGCGGCATCGACGCGTCGGATCCGGTCGGCCAGCAGGCTTTCGAACCCCTTCTGCGCCGGCTGCGGACGGTCCATCGAGCCGAAGACCGACCCGCGATGCGCCGCGAGATCCTCGAGGTCGAGGATCTGCGCGTCTTGGTCTGCCAGATGCCCGAGAAGCCGTGTCTTGGCGGTGCCGGTGCCGCCATCGATCAGCACGATACGCGCCGGGAAGGCCGCGTCGTAAAGCGCCGCCGAGACAAGCCTGCGATAGCTACGATACCCGCCCTCGATTGTGTCGGCCCGCCAGCCGACCTGTTGCAGGATGCCGGTGAAGGATCCCGAGCGTTGGCCTCCGCGCCAGCAATAGACAAGCGGCCGGTAGCCGCCATCGCGATTCTCGAGCGGGCCTTCGAGGTGATGCGCCGCATTGCGCGCGACAAGCGTCGCCCCGATCTTGCGCGCGAGAAACCTGTCCTGCTGGACGTAGATCGTGCCGACATGCGCGCGTTCTTCGTCCGACAGGACCGGCAGGTTGATCGCGCCGGGCAGGTGGTCCTCGGCATATTCCGAGGGCGACCGTACGTCAATGATCTCGTCGAAAGGCAGCGCGTCGAGGTCACCGAGGGTCTCAAGATGTATGGGCATGATTTGACGCGCGGGACCTTTTGTCGTTACGGTCCCGTGCATGCGGCCCGCATCGCCGGAGTTCAAGGCGTTTCGGTGAAGCTGCCCGGGGATATGGCTTGCACAGGTCGTCGCGCAGGGCGCAGAATGGGGCATGACCGAGACCGAACACAGCGCCAGGCGACCCCCCGTCCTACGCCTTCGCATCGTCTTTGGCGGCGGCGCGATGCTGGGCCCCGGCAAGGCGGATCTGCTCGACGGGATCCGCGAGACAGGTTCTATCGCGGCGTCGGCGCGGGCCATGAACATGAGCTACAAGCGCGCCTGGATCTTGGTCGAGACGATGAATGCCGCATTTCGCGGGCCCGTTGTGCAGTCGTCCCGGGGCGGAACGGCGGGTGGCGGCGCGTCCCTGACCGAGATCGGCGCGGCGGTCGTGGCCGAGTATCGCGCGCTGCAGGCCATCGCGGCCGAGGCCGGGTCAGGGCTCATCGCCGCGCTGCAGGCCATGCTCCGGGAGGATGCTGCCGAGACGCCGGACCAGCCCGAAACCTGACACGGGCCGATGGCCCGCCGAGGGATTACATGGCCTTGCGCAGCCCCATCATCCGGGCGCGTGCGCGGGGATCGTTGTCAAAGAGCGCCGCCAACTGTTCGGTCATTGCGCCCGCCAGTTGATCGGCATCGGTGATGGTTACCGCGCGGTCGTAATAGCGGGTCACGTCATGGCCGATGCCGATGGCCAGCAATTCAACCTGTTTGCGCTTCTCGACCATGGCGATCACGTCGCGCAGGTGCTTTTCGAGGTAATTCGCGGGGTTGACCGACAGCGTGCTGTCATCGACCGGGGCCCCGTCCGAGATCACCATCAGGATCTTGCGCGCCTCCTTGCGGGCAACCGTCCGCCTGTGGGCCCATTCCAGCGCCTCGCCGTCGATATTTTCCTTGAGCAGCCCCTCCTTCATCATCAGACCCAGATTGTTGCGGGTCCGGCGCATCGGAGAATCGGCGGATTTGTAGACGATGTGACGCAGATCATTCAGCCGGCCGGGCAGTTGCGGGCGCCCGTCGGCCAGCCATTTCTCGCGGCTCTGCCCGCCCTTCCACGCGCGGGTGGTGAACCCGAGGATTTCGACCTTGACCGAGCAGCGTTCAAGCGTGCGCGCCAGCACATCGGCGCAGACCGCGGCGATTGAAATGGGCCGCCCCCGCATGGATCCTGAATTGTCCAGAAGCAGCGTCACGACGGTGTCGCGAAACTCGGTATCCTTTTCGACCTTGAAGCTCAGCGGCGTGGTCGGGTTGGCGACGACGCGCGCGAGACGCCCGGCGTCGAGGATGCCTTCCTCGCGGTCGAATTCCCAAGACCGGCTCTGCTGCGCCTGAAGGCGGCGTTGCAGCTTGTTGGCCAGCCGCGACACGGCGCCTTTCAGCGGGTCGAGCTGCTGGTCGAGATAGGCGCGCAGGCGTTCCAGCTCGATTGGCTCTGCCAGGTCCTCGGCGCGGATTTCCTCGTCATGGGTGGCGTTGAATACGGTATAGCCGGGATCGGCATCCGAGACGGGCTGCGGGGTGGGCGGCTCCAGCGGGGCGTCGCCCTCGGGTAGCTCGGTCTCGTCATCCATCTCGTCCTCGGCCAGGTCATCCATGCTGACCTGGGCCTGCGAGGCGTCCTGCTGTTCGTCCTGGCTGCGTTCGGGATCGGCGTCGGCCTCCTCGTCCTGGCTGTCCTCGTCGCCGGAATTGTCCTGTTCGTCCTGGTCCTCGCCGGTCTCCTCGGCCTCGTCGTCGTCATCCTGCGGGCTGTCGGGGTCGTCACCCAGCTGATCGCCGTAGCCCAGATCCTCGATGATGCGGCGGGCGAACTTGGCGAAGGACGTCTGATCGACAAGCATGTCCTGCAGGTTTTCCAGCGTACCGCCTGCTTGTTCTTCGATGAAACCGCGCCACAGCTCCATCACGTTCTGCGCTCCGGCGGGCATGTCGCGCCCTGTGGCCAGGTGACGGATCAGGTAGCCTGCGGCGGCAGGCAGGGGGGCATCGGCCGCTGCCGTGATCTGGTCAAAGCCAAGGCGTGCCGCGTCCTGCGCGATATGCGCATCGATATTTGTTGCGGTGCCGGGCATTTCGCGCGCGCCCACGGCCTCGCAGCGGGCGGTTTCCATCGCCTCGTAAAGCTCGCGCGCCATGTCGCCCTGCGGGCTGTAGCGCGCATGAAGGCCGGCATCGTGGAACTTGTGACGCAGCGCCAGAGCATCCGCCGTGCCGCGCGCGATCAGCACCTCCTCGAGGGACATGCGGCGCGAGATCTGAGGCAGCCGCATCGCATCGCCGGCCAAACCGCTGGGATCGACCGAATAGCTGACCGACAAATCGGAGTCGTCGGCCATCACCTTGGTCGCGTTGGCCAGCGCCTTCTTGAACGGGTCGGCCGGATTGTCGTTCGGTTTGTTCATCAAGGATCCCTCGTGCCCGACGGCCTAGCGCACCGTGACGTTCACGGCGCTTTCGGGCAGTTCCTCGTCAAAGCAGCGCTGGTAGAATTCCGCCACGGTCTGACGTTCCAATTCGTCGCACTTGTTGAGGAATGTCAGCCGGAAGGCATAGCCCACGTCGCGGAAGATCTGAGCGTTCTCGGCCCATGCGATCACCGTTCTGGGGCTCATCACCGTCGACAACTCGCCGTTCATGAAGGCGGTGCGCGACAGGTCGGCGACAGTCACCATGCGGCTGACGATCTTGCGGCCCTCGGCGGTGTTGTAATGCGGGTTTTTCGACAGCACGATCGCTACCTCGGCATCGTGGCTGAGATAGTTCAGCGTCGCCACGAGGCTCCAACGGTCCATCTGGCCCTGGTTGATCTGCTGCGTGCCATGGTAAAGTCCGGTCGTGTCGCCCAATCCGACGGTGTTGGCCGTGGCGAACAGTCGGAAATAGGGGTTGGGCGTGATCACCTCGTTCTGGTCGAGCAGCGTCAGCTTGCCATCGGCCTCAAGCACGCGCTGGATGACGAACATCACGTCGGCGCGGCCCGCGTCGTATTCGTCGAACACGATTGCGGTCGGGTTGCGCAAGGCCCAAGGCAGGATGCCCTCGTGAAACTCGGTGACCTGCACCCCGTCGCGCAGCTTGATCGCGTCCTTGCCGATAAGGTCGATCCGGCTGATATGGCTATCGAGATTGACCCGGACGCAGGGCCAGTTGAGCCGGGCCGCCACCTGTTCGATATGGGTGGATTTGCCCGTGCCGTGATAGCCTTGGATCATCACGCGGCGGTTGTGCGAGAAGCCGGCTAGGATCGCGAGCGTGGTGTCGGGGTCGAACTTGTAGGTCGGATCGAACTCGGGCACCCGCTCGGATGTCTCGGAAAATCCCTTGACGACCATGTTGCTGTCGATGCCGAACGTGTCGCGGACCGAGACCTCCTCGGTCGGTTTCGCGTTGATATCAATCGTGCCGTCAGCCATGTCGCCGGTCCTTCATTCGGGTCGTTTGTGCAGTCGCGTGTTGCAACATATCGCGCGGAAGGGCAAGGGGAAGGGGCAATGTGAGGCCGGCGCCACCGCGGACCGAGACTGGTCATGCAGGTTTTGCGTGATAAGATGGCACCCAAGGAACGTGTAATGAGGTCACGGTGACACGCAGCGATATCGAGGATCTGATCCTGCGTGTTGGCCAGGGAAACCGTGCCGCGTTCCGGGCGCTTTATGATGCCACCTCCGCGAAACTATTCGGCGTGGGCTTGCGTGTCTTGAATGACCGCACCGAGGCCGAAGAGTCGTTGCAGGAGGTTTTCGTCAAGATCTGGCACAATGCAAGCCGATACCAGGTCAACGGTCTCAGCCCCATAACATGGCTGATCACGATCGCGCGCAACACCGCGGTGGATCGCCGGCGCAAGCTGCGCCGCACCGGCGATCAGGCTCAGATCGACGAGCAGGTGGTCGATCCCGGAATCGGGCCGGAGGATATGACGATTGCCGCGTCTGAGCGCAGCCGCCTCGTGGCGTGTTTCGGGGAACTGCCGGGCGACCGCGCGGAGGCCGTGCGCCGTGCCTACCTGGAGGGGGACACCTACGCGGATCTCGCGGCGCGTTTCGACGTGCCGCTCAACACGATGCGAACATGGCTGCGCCGCAGCCTGCTCGCGCTCAAGGAGTGTCTGACGCGATGAGCGATCAGGATCAGCCAGACCGGGACGACCGCGTCCTTGCGGGGGAATACACCCTCGGGCTGCTCTCGGCCGACGAGGCGGCGGCGTTCGAGGCGCGTCTGAACCGCGAGCCCGACCTGCGTGCGCTTTATGCCGAATGGGCCGAGGATCTTACGACGATGACCGATGACATCCCGTCCGAAGCCCCTCCTGCCCGCATCTGGCGCGAGATCGAGGGCGATCTGTTCGAGGCCGAGACGCGCACGCCGTGGTTCCGCCGATTCGTTCTATGGGGCGGCGGCTTGAGTGCAGCGGCGGCACTGGTTCTGACCATCGGGCTGAGCGGGCTGTTCGATCGTGCGCCGCTGCCGCCGGTTGATGCGCCCTATTTGGCTGAACTGGCGGCCGAGGATCGTAGCCTCGTGGTGCAGGCGATCTATGACGAGGCCACTGGCCGGCTGTTCGTCGAGCGTGAGGCGGGCGGCGCCACATCGGGCCGCGATCTGGAGATGTGGCTGATCGCCGGCGAGAACGCGCCGGTCTCGCTCGGGGTGCTGCCGGATGATGAGCGCGCCGTTATCCCCGTGCCGGACACGCTGCGCGAGCAGTTCGCCGGATCGACGCTTGCAATCTCGGACGAGCCGGAGGGCGGCTCGCCCACCGGTGCACCCACCGGCGATGTCCTTGCGGTCGGGCAGGTCCGCGACCTCTGATCGAAAAACTTTGAAACTCTGTCGTGCCGGCCTGCGTGTCTGCGTTTGACCTGCGACCGAACGGGCCGTGGGTGACCGTTGAATAGAGGAGACAACGAGATGACACGGAAAACGATTCTTGGCGCCGCCGGCGCGCTTGCACTGACCGCGACGATGACGTTCGCGGCGATGGACAACCCGATGGTCGGCGGCGCAGAGATGTATCCCGAAAAGAACATCATCGAGAACGCTGTCAATTCCGCCGATCACGAGACGCTGGTCGCTGCTGTCAAGGCGGCGGGCCTTGTCGAGACCTTGTCGGGCGAAGGACCGTTCACCGTCTTCGCGCCCACCGACGCGGCCTTCGGCAAACTCCGCGATGGCGCGGTCGAGAAACTTCTCGAACCAGAGGCGAAGGATCAACTCACCCAGATCCTGACCTGTCACGTGGTCGGTGCCGATGCGATGGCCATGGCGATCAAGGGCATGATCGACGATGATGGTGGCATGCATATCGTCCCGACGCTCGGCGGGTGCGAGCTGAAGGCGACCTATTCGGGCGACAAGATCACGCTGGAGGACGAGCGTGGGCGCACCATCAACGTCACCATCGCCGACGTGAAACAGTCCAACGGCGTGATCCACGTGGTCGACAGGGTGATCCTGCCGCCCAAGCCGGAGTGAGCTAACGAGTTTATTGGTAGACGGGGCGGTCCTATGCGCCGCCCCGTTTTCGTCTTCGGTGCTGCGCCCTAGCTGCGACGGCGCGTCTCGAATCGTGGCAGCATCGCCGAAAAGTCGCGCCCGGTGCCGCCCTCCTTCTCGATAAACTGTGCGTAAAGGTCGCGGGCCGTGCGCCCCAGCGGGGTGTCGGCATCCGCCGTCTCTGCCGCCTGCTGCGCCAGCGTCAGGTCCTTTAGCATCAGTTCGGCCGCGAAGCCGGGTGTGTAGTCGTTGTCGGCGGGCGATTTCGGGCCGATCCCCGGTGCGGGGCAATAGGTGTTCATCGACCACGATGATCCCGACGAGGTCGAGACGACATCGAACATCGCCTGCCGGTCGAGGCCCAGCTTGTCGGCCAGTGCGAAAGCCTCGCAAGTGACGATCATCGTCGCGCCGAGGATCATGTTATTGCAGATCTTGGCCGATTGTCCGTTGCCGGCCGGGCCGCAATGCACGGCCTTTTGCCCCATGATATCAAAGAGCTCCGAGGCGGTCTTGAACCCGGTCTCGTCGCCGCCCACCATAAAGGTCAGCGTGCCGGCGGTGGCCCCGCCCACGCCGCCAGAGACCGGCGCGTCGAGCGCTGACAGCCCGGCCTCCAGCGCTTGCGCGGCAACGTCGCGGGCACTGTCGACGTCGACCGTCGAGCAATCCAGCAGCACCGCACCCTTGTCCATGACCGGGATCACTTCGTCCGCGACCCCACGAAGGATCTTGCCGTTGGGCAGCATGGTTATGACAACCTGCGCCGCCCTCGCGGCCTCGGCGGCACTCGCGGCCTTTTGCACGCCGTCGAGCGTGACCTCGGCGGTGTCGTAGCCGATCACGTCATGCCCCGCCTTGACGAGATTTGCGGCCATGGGCGCGCCCATGTTGCCCAGCCCGATGAATCCGATCCTCATGTCGTCCCCTCTTCCTCGAATGTCGATGTGCCCGCGTCCAGCGGTGACAGCATCCCCGATACCGCTGCGTCGGCCAGGCTGTCGGCATCATGCTGCCAGGCCGGTTTGCAGTCCTTATCGATGATCGCGGCGCGCACGCCCTCCAGAAAATCCCCCTGGTCCATGGACCGATAAGTAAAGCGGTATTCCAGCCCGAGCGCGCGGCGGATGCCGGCCTCCTCGGCGCGCAAGGTGCGGATCATCTCTATCGTGCAAGCCATTGAAAGCGGGGAATTTCGCTGCATCGCTCCCAGCTTGTCGCGGGCAAACGCGTCATCCTCGCCTTGCAACGACGCGATGATGACGCGCAAGCTAGGGGCGTCAAAATGCGTGTCTATCTTAGGCGCGAGCGCGCGCAAATCGGCTTGCGGCGCCGGTGATGCATACCGTCCGATCACATCGGCATCGCCCGTTTCGATCAGCTTTGCTGTCAGCTCGCCCCAGCCCTCCTGCGGCACGTAGGTGTCGGCAAAACCGCAATGGATCGCGTCACCGGGACCCATGCGCGTGCCGGTGGTGCCGAGATATTCACCCAGCCGTCCCGGCGCGCGGGCCAGCAACAGCGATCCGCCCACATCCGGCACAAGGCCGATGCTGCATTCCGGCATGGCGATCCGCGTGGTGTCGCAAACGATCCGGTGCGACCCGTGGCAGGAAATGCCCACACCGCCGCCCATCACGAAGCCCTGCATCAGTGCGACATAGGGCTTGGGATATTCGGCGATCTTCGCGTTGAGACGGTATTCATCTGCCCAGAAGCGGCGTCCGAAGGTGTAATCGCCCGCACGCCCTTTTTCATAAAGTTGCTGAACGTCGCCGCCGGCGCAGAACGCCTTGTCACCTTCCGCGTCGATCAGCACCAGCGCGACCGCGTCATCGTCGCGCCACGCATCAAGCGCGCGTTCGATTGCCAGACACATCTCGTAGGATAGCGCGTTCAGCGACTTGGGCCGGGTCAGGGTGATGCGCCCCGCGCGGCCTTCGGTGCGGATGTGGATGTCGTCGCTCATCTTTCGGCCAGCATCTGGCGCGCGACGATCAGGCGCATGATCTCGTTGGTGCCTTCGAGGATCTCGTGCACGCGCAGGTCGCGGACCAGCTTCTCGATCCCGTAATCGGCAAGGTAGCCATAACCGCCGTGTAGTTGCAGGCACTGGTTGACCACTTCACTACCGGTCTCGGTCACGCGCTTTTTCGCCATGGCGCAGAACTTGGTCGCGTCAGGGGCACCCGTGTCGAGCTTCCACGCCGCCTGGCGCAGGAACGTGCGCGACGCCTGCAGGTCGATCTCCATGTCGGCAAGGCGAAATTGCAGGCCCTGGAACTGGTCGATGGGCTGGCCGAAAGCCTTGCGCTCGCCCATGTAATTCAGCGTCATGCCCAGCGCCTGCTGTGCCGCGCCGAGCGAGCAGGCAGCGATGTTCAGCCGTCCGCCATCCAGGCCGTTCATGGCGTAGGAAAAGCCCTTGCCCTCTTCGCCGATCAGATTGTCGGCGGCGATCTTGCACTCGTCGAACTGGACCTGCCGGGTGGGCTGGCTGCGCCAGCCCATCTTGTCCTCCAGCCCGCCAAAGCTGAGACCCGGCGTGCCGTCCTCGACATACACGGTCGAGATGCCGCGATATCCGGCGTTGCCGGTGCGGACCATCACGAGGTAAGCGTCCGAATATCCACCGCCAGAGATGAACGCCTTGGTGCCGTTGAGGCTGTAGCCCTCGTTAGTCCGCTGGGCGCGGGTCTTGAGCGCGGCAGCGTCGGACCCCGAGCCGGGCTCCGTAAGGCAATAGGACAGCACCGTTTCCATGGTCAGCGCCTTGGGCAATACGCGCGCCTTCATCGCGTCATCGGCGAAATTGTCGATCATCTTGGCACACATGTTGTGGATCGACAGGAACGCGGCGACCGACGGGCAGGCCATCGACAGCGCCTCGAACACGAGCGTCGCATCGAGCCGCGAGAGGCCCGCGCCGCCCGAGTCCTCGCTGACATAAAGCCCGCCGAACCCGAGCGCCGCGATTTCGGGCCACAGCTCTTTCGGGATGGTGCCCGTGCGTTCCCAGTCCCTCGCAAAGGGGGCAATCCGGTCCTGCCCAAAGCTGTGGGCCATATCGAAAATGGCCGTCTGTTCTTCGGAGAGGGCGAAATCCATGGGACGCTCCTGCTGGTTGCGGTGTTGAGTTTACAGGGTCTCGGCCGTGAAATTGCAAGACCGATTTACGCCGCGCCGCAGCAAGTCATGGCTGGTCAATCTTTGGCGCCGTAGCCGCCCGCAGTCGGGGTGATGACGGTGATCGTCTCGCCCGCGTTCAGATTAGTCTGGGCGCAGGCGGCAAGCTCCTCCTCCCGTCCATCTAGGCGGTGCACGATGGTCCGGCCGGGCTGTCCCGCACCGCCGCCCGCGATGCCTTGCGGCGGACGGTTGCGGTGCGAGGACAGGATCGCGCAGTCCATGGACTCAAGAAACCTCAGCCGCCGATGCGTGCCGTCACCTGCACGAAACGCGCCAGTGCCGCCGGAACCCTTGACCAGCGAGAAGTCCTCGAGCAGAACCGGAAAGCGCAGTTCCAGCACCTCGGGATCGGTCAGGCGCGAATTGGTCATGTGCACATGCACGCCGTCGGTGCCATGGAACCCGGCCCCCGAATTCATCCGGCCCGCGGGCGCGCCCGAGCAGATCGTCTCGTAATACTGGTACGTATCATTGCCGAAGGTCAGGTTGTTCATGGTGCCCTGCGAGTTGGCCATCGCCCCGAGCGCGCCGAACAGCGCGCTGGTGACGTGCTGCGACGTCTCGACATTGCCGGCCACGACGGCACTCGGATAGGCGGGCGCCAGCATGCAGCCGTCGGGGATGCGGATGCGCAGCGGCTTGAGGCAGCCCGCATTCATCGGGATCGGCGCCTCGACCATCACGCGAAAGACGTAAAGCACGGCGGCCCGCGTCACCGGTTCAGGCGCATTGAAATTGTTGGCCTGCGCGTTGCTGGTGCCGGTGAAATCGATCAAAGCCTCGCGCGCGGCGTGATCGACCGTGATCTTCACGCGGATCGTTTGGCCGGTATCGGTGGGATATTCATACTCGCAATCGGTGAGCTTGCCGATCAGGCGACGCACCTCTTCGGCGGCATTGTCCTGCACATGCGTCATGTAGGCCTGCACCACGTCTAGGCCGAATTCGCACACCATGTGCCGCAGTTCCGCGATGCCGCGCGCATTTGCGGCGATCTGCGCCTTGAGGTCGGCGACGTTCTGGTCGGGGTTGCGGCAAGGGTAGGGATGATCGGTCAGCAACGCGCGCAGCGCGTCCTCGCGGAAGGTGCCGCGATGGACGATGCGGAAGTTGTCGATCAGCACGCCTTCCTCGTCGACGGTGGTGGCAAGCGGCGTCATCGAGCCAGGCGCGGTGCCGCCGACATCGGCATGGTGCCCGCGCGAGGCCACCCAGAACAGGATCCTGTTGCCGGCCTCGTCGAAGACCGGCGTGACCACGGTGATGTCGGGCAGGTGCGTGCCGCCATTATAAGGAGCGTTGAGCGCGAAGACGTCGCCGGGATTCACATCATCGCCATTTAGCCGGATCACGGTTTCCACCGAGCGATCCATCGACCCCAGATGCACTGGCATGTGCGGCGCGTTGGCGACCAGAGCGCCCGAGGCATCGAAGACCGCGCAGGAGAAATCCAGCCGTTCCTTGATGTTGACCGATTGCGCCGTGTTCTGCAGCGCGACGCCCATCTGTTCGGCGATGTTCATGTAGAGATTGTTGAACACCTCCAGCAGAACCGGGTCGGCCTTTTCGGTGCCGATGGCTTGGTCGCGCCGCAGTTTCTCGTGCCGGGTCAGCAGCACGTGGTCGCGCGCAGTGATTGCGGCCTGCCATCCGGGTTCGACGACGATGGTCTGGTTGGGCTCGATCATCAGGGCCGGGCCGCGTACGCAATTGCCGGGGGCCAGACCCTCGCGATGAAATACCTTCGCGTCGTGCCATGTCCCGCCGGAAAAGAGCGGCGCGTGGCGGTCGCTTCGGGCCTGCGCTTCGGTCTCGGGCTGCAGGTCTTCTGGCGCGGCGGCGGGCTCTGCCTCGAAGCCCTCAAGCTCGACCGCCTCGACCATCAGCCGCTTTTCCGGGCTGATGAAGCTGAACTGCGCCTCGTGCGCGGTCTCGAATTCTGTCTGGGCCGCTTCGAGATCGGTGCCGTCGAACATGACAGGCAACGGCGTATCGGTGCCCTCGTATTTCAGATGCAGCTTGGCGCGCGTCTCGACCGTGTCGCGCGCGAGGCCCTGCTTGTGCATCTCGTCCAGAACCTCGCTGCGCAAGCTTTCCATCGCCGCGTCGATCTGGGCACGGCTCGCCTCATCCAGCACGGCCTCCAGTGCCTTTTGCCGCGTGGAGAACACCTGGCTCAACCCGATGCCGTAGGCCGAGAGCAACCCCGACAACGGATGGATGAGGATCGACTGCATGCCAAGTGCGTCGGCCACGAGGCACGCATGCTGACCGCCCGCGCCGCCGAAGGAATTTAGCAGGTAGCGCGTCACGTCATGGCCACGCTGCACGCTGATCTTCTTGATCGCGCCGGCCATGTTCTCGATCGCGATATGGATGAAACCCTCTGCGACCTCCTCGGGGCTGCGCCCCTCGCCGGTCTCGGCGGCAATCGCCTTGAAGTGTTCAGCCACCGTCTCGCGGTCGAGCGGCTGGTCTTGGCCCGGGCCGAAGATCGCCGGGAACAGCTCGGGGTTGAGCTTGCCCAGCATCACGTTGGCATCGGTCACGGTCAGAGGCCCGTCGCGCCGGTAGCAGGCGGGGCCGGGATCGGCGCCCGCCGAGTCTGGGCCGACACGAAAGCGTCCCGGTTCCGCATGAAGGATCGACCCGCCGCCTGCCGCCACGGTGTGCACGCGCATCATCGGCGCGCGCATCCGCACGCCCGCGACCTCGGTATCCAGCGCGCGTTCGTACTCGCCCGCGAAATGCGCGACATCGGTCGAGGTGCCGCCCATGTCGAAGCCGATGACCTTCTCGAAGCCGGCGATCTCGGCGGTGCGCGCCATGCCCACGACGCCTCCCGCCGGGCCCGATAGGATCGCGTCCTTGCCCTGAAACCGCTCGGCCGCCGTCAGCCCACCCGAGGACATCATGAATTGCAGCGTCGGGCCCGGCTCGCCCGCTTGTGTCGCGCCGAGCGCATCCTTCACCCGTGCCACGTATCTACGCAAAGTGGGTGAAAGATAGGCATCGACCACGGTCGTGTCGCCGCGCCCGACCAGCTTGATCAGTGGCGAGACCTCGTGGCTGACAGAGACCTGACCGAAACCCATCTTGCGCACATGTTCGGCGAGGGCCGCCTCGTGCTCTGGGTTGCGCCAGGCATGCATCAGAACGATCGCCACGGCATCGATGCCGTCGTCGCGCAGCGCTTTCAGATCATCGTCGAGGGACGCGGGATCAAGCGGCGTCTCCACCGTGCCGTCGGCATGCAGGCGTTCGTCGACCTCGATAACGCGCTCATAAAGCATTTCGGGCAGTATGATTTCCTTGGTAAAAATGTCGGGCCGGGCTTGGTAGCCAAGGCGCAGGGCATCGCGGAAACCGCGCGTGATCAGCACCGCCGTGCGGTCGCCCTTGCGCTCCAGCAGGCCGTTTGTGGCCACCGTCGTGCCCATCCGCACGGTGCTGATGCGGTCGGGGTCGATGGCGGCCGCATCTGGTGCGTCCAGCAACTGCCGGATGCCTTCGATAGCGGCGTCTTCATATGCGTCGTCATTCTCGGACAGCAGCTTGAGCGGGTGCAGCGCGCCGTCGGGGGCACGCCCGATCACGTCGGTAAAGGTGCCGCCGCGATCGATCCAGAAATCCCACCGCATGCCTGCATCCGTCATGATCCGCCCTTTGCTTTCGTTTCTTCGACGACGGCAGTTTCAAACGGATACGGCTCGTTGACAAGCCATGAGTTTGGCCGCAGCATCCCAATGGTTCAACGTCGCGCCGCGGCGTTTCGAGAAAAACGAGAAACGAGGGAGATATCGATGAGCATCATCAGCCGACACATCTTTGCAGGGGCCGTGATGACCGCGACGCTTGGGGCCGCGCCGGCGCTGGCGCAGAACTGGGATATGCCCACCCCTTACGGCGACGCCATCTTCCATACCCAGAACATCATGCAATTCGCCGAGGACGTGCGCGAGGCGACGGATGGCGAGCTCGACATCACGTTGCATTCGGCCAATTCGCTGTTCGGCCATGCCGAGATCAAGGATGCCGTGCGCCAGCAGCTCGTGCCCATCGGCGAAATCCTTCTGTCGCGGATGGCGAACGAAGATCCGGTGTTCGGTGTCGATTCCATCCCGTTCCTCGCGTCGAGCTACGAAGAAGCCGAGGCGCTATGGGAGGCCTCGCGCCCCGCCGTCGAGGAAAAGCTGGCCGCCCAGGGCCTGACCGTGCTTTACGCCGTACCGTGGCCGGGCCAGAGCCTGTACCTGCGCGAGGAGGTGACAGACCCTTCGCAGATGGAAGGCCTCAGCTTCCGCGCCTACAACGTTGCCACCGAACGGCTGGCCGAATTGCTGGGTGCCAACCCCACGCAAGTGGAAGAAGGCGACATCCCCACGGCCTTCTCGACGGGCCGCGTCGAGGCGATGATCACCTCGCCTTCGACCGGGGCCAACGCGCAGGCCTGGGATTTCGTGTCGCATTACATCGACACGCAGGCCTGGCTTCCCAAGAACATCGTGCTGGTCAACACCGACGCCTTCAACGCGCTTTCTGACGAGACACAATCGACCCTGATGGACATGGCCGCCGAGGCCGAGACGCGCGGGTGGGAGATGTCGAAGGCCGAGACCGATGAAAAGATCGCCGCGCTCGAAGAGGGTGGCATGCAGGTCTCGCAGCCCTCGGACGCGCTGAGCAAACGCCTGGCCGAGATCGGTGAGACGATGACCGCCGAATGGCTCGAAGAGGCCGGCGACGAGGGGCAGGCGATCATCGACGCCTACCGCGAGAACCTCGACAACTGACAGACCGGCGCGGACGAGGCGGTTCGGATACCTGCCCCGTCCGCACCACACTCCCTGAAACGAGCGGCAGGAGGGCGCGATGCGCAAGGCGCTGGATCGGGTCTACGGCGCCGCCCTCGCGGGGGCGTGCCTCGCGATGGTGACGATCGCCACGCTGGTGCTGATCCAAGTTGCGGGCCGGGTCATCGACCAGTCGCTCGAGGCCCTCGGGATGGCACGGCTGAACATCTCGATCCCCTCGGTCGCCGAATTCGGCGGGTTTCTCTTCGTCGCGGCGGCGTTTCTCGCGCTGCCCGCCACCTTGCGGGCCGCCGGCCATGTCCGGGTGACGCTGATCCTGCGCGCCTTTGGACCTTTTGGTAATCGCGTGCTGGCCGCACTCGTGCTGATGCTCGCCGTGGGGCTTGCCGGCTATGCCACGTGGTACGTGATCCTCGACGTGATCGACGCGTATACCGCCGGCTCGGTCTCCTACGGGCAGGTCGTGGTGCCGCTCTGGATCCCCAAAAGCTTCATGGCGCTCGGGCTCGCGATCTTCACACTGGCGCTGGTGGACGAGCTTGCGACAACCCTGCGCGGCGATGATCCGGCCTTTCGCACCGCCGAGCGCGCCCGCGACGACCAGCAGGGTCAGAACTGATGGATATCGCCACGCTGTCGATCATCCTTCTGGTCGTGCTCTTCGGGTTGCTGCTGTTGGGGCTCTGGGTGGGGTTCGCGCTTCTGGCCGTCGGCATGGTCGCGATGGAGCTTGCGACCTCCGCGCCCACGGGCTCGATCCTCGCAACGCGCGTCTGGGGGTCGATCAATGTCTGGGACCTGACGGCGCTGCCGATGTTCATCTGGATGGGCGAGATCCTGTTCCGCTCGCGGCTGTCATCGGATCTGTTCACTGGGCTCTCGCCCTTCACGCGGCGGCTGCCGGGGGGGCTGCTGCATGTCAACATCCTCGGCTGCGCGCTGTTCGCGGCTGTCTCGGGATCGTCGGCGGCGACCACGGCCACGGTCGGGCGCATGTCGCTGCCCGAGTTGAAATCGCGCGGCTATGACATGCGCATGGCGATCGGCACGCTGGCCGGATCGGGCACCTTCGGCTTTCTTATCCCGCCCTCGATTATCCTGATCGTTTACGGTGCCGCGACAGAGCAGTCCATCGCGCGTCTTTTTCTTGCGGGGCTCTTGCCGGGGCTGATGCTGGCGGTGATGTTCGCGGGCTACGTGATGCTGTGGTCTCTGCTGCACCGAGACCGCGTTCCCGCCCCCGATCCGCGCCCGACGCTGCGTCAGCGGGCCCGTGCGCTCAAGCTGCTCTTGCCCACGGTGCTGCTGATCGTGGCGGTGATCGGGTCGATCTATGCCGGCCTTGCCTCGCCGACCGAGGCGGCAGTGGTGGGCGTGGCCGGCGCGCTGGCGATCTCGGGGCTGACCGGGGGGCTCGACAGGGAGAGCCTGATCGGGGCGCTGCGCGGGGCCGCGATGACCACCTGCATGATCGCCTTCATCCTGGCGGGCGCGGCCTTCCTGACGGTGGCGATGGGCTTTACCGGCATCCCGCGCACCCTGGCCGCGTGGATCGGCGAGCAGGGCTATTCGCACTTCGCGCTCCTGTCGGCGCTTCTGGTGTTCTTCATTGTCCTTGGGTTCTTCCTCGACGGTATCTCGATCGTGGTGCTGACCACGTCGGTGATCCTGCCGATGGTGACGGCGGCGGGCATCGATCCGATCTGGTTCGGAATCTTCCTAGTGCTGGTCGTCGAGATGAGCCAGATCACCCCGCCGGTGGGATTCAACCTCTTCGTGCTGCAATCGATCACCGGGCGAGGCATTTTTGAGATCGCGCTGATGGCGCTGCCGTTCTTCCTGATCCTCGTGCTGGCGACTGCAATACTGGCGGTGTTCCCGGAAATTGCGCTGTGGCTGCCAAGCACGATGATGTCGCGGTGATGGCGCTGTGACGGGCGGGTTGTCCTGATGCTGGTCTGGGTGGCGCGCCACGGCCGCCTGGTGCTGATCGCCGGGCTGGCCGCCGGCATCGCGATGCCGGCGCTGGCGCGCGCGATGCAGCCGCTTATCGTGCCGCTTATCGTGTCGATGCTGTTCCTCGCCACCTTGCGCATCGGCCCCGAGGCCGCCCGTCCGCGCCCCCGCGACGGGCCGCTTTATCTGGGGATGGCGGTCCTGTTGCAGACGGTGATGCCGCTGGCTGCCCTCGTCGTGATGGCGCAGTTCGGTTGGCAGGACAGCATCGTCGGGCTGGGGGTGGTGCTCGCACTTGCGGCCAGCCCGATCACCGGCAGCCCGGGGCTTGCGGTGTTGTCGGGGGCTGACCCGATGCCCGCCTTGCGCGCCCTTGTGATCGGGACGGCGCTGCTGCCGCTGACCGTGCTGCCGGTATTCTGGTTCATGCCGATCTTTTCCGACCCGGCGTCCACACTGATCGCGGCGGTGCGGCTTCTGGCGATCATCCTGATTGCCTGCGGCGGCGCTCTGCTGCTGCGGCGGGCGTGGCCGGGCCTCGGCAGGCCCGGCGTCCAGCAGGGCATGGACGGGCTGATGGCGCTGAGCATGGGGTTCCTGGTGATAGCGCTGATGTCGGCGGTTGGTCCGGCGATCATGGCGGGGGACCCGGCGCTTTGGTGGATCCTCGGGCTTGTGCTGATGCTGAACTTTTCCACGCAACTCATCGTCTGGGCGGCGTTTCGCGGGACAGGGGCTGGAAAGATCGCGCCGTCGATGGCGATTGTCGCGGGCAACCGCAACCTTGCGCTGTTTCTCGCAGCGGTTCCGCCGGAGGTGGCCGAGGATCTGCTGCTGTTTGTCGGCTGCTTCCAGATCCCGATGTACCTCACGCCGCTGACAATGGCGCGTCTTTATGCGCGTGCCACGCCCTGAAGCGCACGGGCGACGCGTCCGGCGGCGGTATTGCGGCTGGACAGGCCCTCCTCGCAATGACCTAAATGGGCCACTGACAGCAAAGGATTGAGTCGATGAAAGCCTTACAAATGATGTTTGCCGCGCTTCTGGCAGTGCCGTTGATGACTGCCGGAGAGACGCAGGCCCGCAGTCTTGGCCAGATGTTCGAAAAATCGGGGCTTGTGCCCGGTGACATATCCGCAATGCAGACGGCCGCGCTGCAACTGGTCGATCCATTGGGCCAGACCGGTGATGCGCGACGCTGGAGCAACCCGGAAAGCCGCTCCAAGGGGGCGGTCACGCTTGGCCGGTTCGAGGGTAACTGCGCCGAGCTGGTGCACCGCGTACGCACCGTGAGACAGCCCGATCCGATCACCTATCGCACTTGGCGCTGCCGGACCGCGTCCGGATCCTGGCAGCTCAGCTCCGGACCGGAGTGATCCGTGATGCACCCTGCGCCAGCTTGCAAGGCGCCGGGTGCGTGGACAATCACCTTGACTTGATGAAAACAGCGAACACGGTACGGGGGCGGTCAGGGTACTGTAACCTGAAGTCTGGAAATTCTCGCTTACACAGGCCCCTTTCGGTAACACGCCATGCCCGACGATCCCAGGTTGGTCGATACCCGAGGCGGCCGCTGCCCGCGACGTCGCTTTTGCCGATCATGCTTCTGCCCGCACTGACCGCGACAACGGTGGGTGAGGCTACCGCGCCTATCCAAGCTCGCTGGTCTTTCGTTTCTGTGGGGTATTCCTGATCGCCATCGCGATGGAAAAATGGGATCTGCATCGACGCATCGCACGCCTGACTTTGGACCGCGCGGGCGTGTCGCCGACAGCAGATCGTGCTGGGGATGATGATTGCCACCGGTTTTCTGTCGATGTGGGTATCCTACACCGCCACACATTCATGATGCTGTCGATCGGCTTGTCGGTTCTGGTGCTGGTGGCCGAACGCAGTTGGGGCGAGCAGACTGGCGATGAGGTGCATGAAGACCCAAAGGGAGGGATGATCTAGGACGTAGTGGCGGACCCTAACGGCAAGATAATGTCAAGATGTTCGGGATCTGCTTCGTTCTGGCCATCGCGTGGTTGGCGTCAATGGGCGGGCTGGTCCTTGGGATCTGAGAAGATGGTGCTGCGTGTCGGGACATGATCGCCCGCTTACACTGGCTTTGTGGCGCGGGCGACGGCAAGCGCTGGCCGACGCTTAAAAAGTGCGGAAATCCCGGCCCGTTGCGGACGCTTCGCCAGACCGTGGACTGTGAGCGGCCTAGGCGCGTCTGTTCGCCGCGCAGGACGACGGGGTCCTGACCGCCGTGATGTGAGAGCTCGTCGAATTGGCCAAAGCTCTTATTCGAAAAAATTGACTTTGAGTTTAAAAAAGAGCCCAATTTGCCGGCTTGACGTCTGGAATTGTGGCCATTAAGGATTACTGTTTACGATCAGGAAGCGATATGAGCATCTTGAACATGCGAAATCAAAGAAATGGAGCAAAACGCGCGACGGCTCATGAGCGCGCTTCGGTCTAAATCGGATCATGATCCGCTTCTGCTCCATGCGCTTGGCAAAGCGCATTGAAGGCGCGGCTTGCGATTTCTGTCGATCCGAGGGCAGGGCGCTCTGAAGTTAGCGCGTGCTTCGGGTGTCATCGTGATCCTGAACGGTCGCGCGCCCCGCCGTCTTTCAACCGGTCTTCTGGCCGCTCAAACCCCGTTTTTCAGCAAGCCCTCCAGCCAGTGCGTCGAACGCGTCATGTTCCTTGCTCCTTTTGGAAGCGCGTGGATCAAACCTCGAACACACCAAAGATCAAACACTCTTGACATGTTTGTAGCCTTCCAGAACCATCTGACGTGCAAGGGCTAAATAGTGAACGCTGACGTCGACAATTTGTTCCGATCGCATCCGGACCCGATGTGGATCTACGACCTCGACACGCTCCGCTTTCTGGCTGTCAACAAGGCGGCAATCAGCAAATATGGATACTCCCGCGAAGAGTTCCTTGCGATGACGATCGCCGATATTCGACCCGAAGAGGATCGTGACGCACTGGGTGCAAATGTCGCGGCGGTCACTGAAGGTCGGGACGAGGCCGGAGTTTGGCGCCACAGGCTGAAATCCGGCGACGTGATCTATGTCGATATCACGGGACACACAATCGACCATGACGGCAAGCGCGCCGAATTGATCGCCGCGCGGGACGTGTCACGCTTCGTGATCGCCGAACAGATCGCCAGCGATGTGGCCGCACGCGAGCAGGCTGCGCGGCAGAAAAGCGACATGCTTGCACGGCAATTTCAGAAGATGTTCGATAATGTGCCGGGCATGTACCTGGTCTTCTGTGCTGAAAACCACGACGTGGTCGCGGTCAGCGACGGGTATCTCGACACGCTCAATCTTACGCGCAACGACGTCGTCGGCCATAATCTTTTTGAAACGCTTCCGCCTCAGCCAGATGACATGACGCATTCCAAAATGCGCGAATCCTTCGATCGCGTTCTGTCCACGTGTGAGCCGGACCTGCTTGATGTTCAGAAGTTTCTCTTGCCCGGAGATGAAGAACGCTACTGTGGCATTTCCTGTACGCCGGTGACCGGTTCGAATGAAAGGTTGCTTCATCTTATCCTTCGCATCCAGGACCTGACCGATGGCATAAGGGCGGATGGCGTCACTATCACCGCGTTGGACCCCGCGAAGATCGATATCCTCGCGCATACGCGAGACTTGAAATCCGACAACATCCGCCTTTCGAAACTGGCTGCCAGGCTTCGCTCCACGCAGCGTCTGCTCGGCACAGGCACGTGGGATTACCTGATCGACAAAGACCGTCTGGACTGGTCGGATAGCGTCTACCGGATGCTTGGAAGCAATCCCGATCAGTTCGGCAACAAAGCCGATGACTATTTCGCCCTGGTTCACCCGGATGATCGGGCGGCCTTGCGCGCCAGCTTCGAGGATTTCCTTGCGTCCGGAGACACGTATTTCTCTTTCGCGCATCGGATACGGCATCCAGACGGACGGCTTGCCCATGTCCATGGCGAAGCAGAGAAAACCGAGTGTTCCGAAGGTACGATGCTGCGCGGGGTGGTGCAGGACGTCACGGCAAGTGTCGAGGTGGAAAACGCCCTAAGGCAGGCGAACCGTATGCTGGAGATCGCGGGAACCTCGGCGAAATTCGGCGCCTGGCGCTATGACGCACGGACCGATGTGAGTGAGTGGTCTAACCAGATCGCGCGCATCCATGATGAACCGGATGGATTTTCGCCCACCTTGGCAAATCTCATCTCCTACTACGTGCCAGAGGACAGAGACAGGCTTTTGCACCTTATCTTTACCTGCCTCGAACATGGCGAAGCATTCGACGATGTATTCCAGATCATCACCGCCAAACGGCGCAGGGTTTCGGTCCGGGCGACCGGCGAAGCGGAGCGCGATGAGACCGGCAGGATCGTAGCCCTGCGTGGGTCATTCCAAGATGTCTCCGACCTGACCGCGGCACAGCGCAGGGCCGAGGAGATCGGCGCGCGCCTTGTGGAGACGCTCGAAAATATCGGCGATGGGTTTTTCATGCTCGATCGGGACCGGCGCTTCACCTATTTTAACAATCAGGCCGAGATCATTTTGGACCGACCAGGTTACGCACTGATCGGAAAGAACATCTTCGATGAGTTCCCCGGATTTTCAGATTCCGGTTTCGAAATCCAGTACGCCCGCGCTGTCAAGACTGGAGAGACGGTCAGATTTGAACATTTCTATTCTCCGCTCGAACGCATGTTCAGCATCAGCGCACATCCGACGCCGAACGGGCTTGCCGTCTATTTCCGGGACATCACGGAAGAACAACGCCGCGATGAACAGTTGCGGTTGCTCGATGCTGCGGTGGGACAGATCAACGATATCGTCATCATTACAGAAGCCGAAGACGTCGACGAAGCCGGCCAACCGAGGATCGTCTACGTTAACAATGCCTTTGAACGCATCACCGGGTATTCCCGCGAAGAAGCGATCGGTCAGACCCCGCGTATTCTGGAGGGGCCGAAAACGGACCGCTCTTATCTGGACCAGATCCGGCAAGCTTTCGACACGCACGCGCCGTTCCGGCCCGAACTCATTAACTACACCAAGTCCGGTGCGGAATACTGGCTTGAACTGGATATCGTGCCGCTCGTGGATTATGAGGGATCGGTCACGCATTTTGTCGCTGTTCAGCGCGACGTTACCGAGAGGCGCAAAGCGGAAGAGGCCCTGCGCCTTTCCGAGACACGCTTCCGCGTGATTGCGCAGGCCGCGGGAAATGCCGTCTGGGAGTGGGATATTGCAAACGAACGGCTGTGGTGGAGCGATGGGATGGTCGATCTGTTCGGTCACAGCCCCGATCCCGAGGAGACATTGTTCGACGTTTGGCGCGCGAACGTGCATCCCGAGGATGCGAGCCGTGTATTGGAGTCCATCGACGGGCTTTTGCTGGGCAAGACCGAAGCCCTGCATGATCGGTATCGTTTCCGTCGTGCCAACGGAAACTGGGCGAATGTGGAAAATCACGCGTTCCTGATCCGCGACGATGAGGGCCGTGCGATCCGGATCCTCGCCAGCATGATGGATGTTTCGGAACGGCTGGCGATGGAGGATCGTCTGCGACACTCCCAAAAGCTGGAGGCCGTCGGTCAACTGACAGGTGGTCTGGCGCATGATTTCAATAACCTGTTGATGATCATCATGGGCAATATCGAGCTGCTTCAGGAAGAGCTCGATGACACGCACCCACTGCGCAAACATGCCGATATGAGCGCCATGGCCGCAGATCGCGCCGCCGACCTGACGAAACGGCTACTTGCATTTTCCCGCAAGCAAGCGCTCAATTCGGAGGTATCTGATGTCAACGCCGCGGTTGGCGGGATCGAAGGGATGATCCGTCGTACCCTCGGTGAAGATATCTCGATCGAAATGATCCTTGCGGATAGCGTGCTGCACGCGGAAATCGATGCGTCCCAGCTTGAAGCCTCGCTTTTGAACCTGGCGATCAATTCACGGGATTCTATGCCGAATGGCGGGATCCTGACGATCGAGACGAGCAACGCCTCGCTCGATGAGGACTACGTGTCGACCGAGCACGGTCTGAAGGCCGGTCCCTACGTGGTGATCGCGGTCAGCGATACCGGGCACGGCATTCCCAAGGATCAGATCGACCATGTGTTCGAACCCTTCTTTACGACCAAGGGCAAGGGCAAAGGGACCGGGCTCGGTTTGAGCATGGTATACGGCTTCGTCAAGCAATCTGGTGGCCATATCCAGATATATTCGGAAACGAACGAGGGCACGACCGTCAAGCTCTATTTCCCGAAGCTTTCCGACAACTCCTCGATACCAAGCCGCGAGAAGGAAAGCATCACTGTGATCCGTGGTGAGGAGACGATCCTGGTCGTCGAGGACGACAAGTTGATCCTGCAACAGTTGATAGCGCAGCTTACCGAATTGGGATATGAGGTGGTTTCCGCGTCGGCAGGGGCGCCCGCACTGGCCATATTGCGCGAAAGGTCCGACATCGACCTGCTCTTTACCGACGTCATTCTACCCGGCGGAATGAACGGCAGGGAGATCGCGGAAGCTGCGCAAGCGATTCGGCCAGATCTGAAAATTCTGTACACCTCCGGCTACCCCGAGAACGCGATCGTTCATAACGGGCGCCTCAACCCGGGCGTCGAACTTCTTGGTAAACCCTATCGGAGATCCGAACTCGCCTCAAAGATGCGGAAAGTGCTTGATGCGTGAATTGGCGTAGCGAGCGTGATGTTGTCGAAAATGGCCATTTCATATTAACAACCTTAGATAGATTTAAACCCGAACAGCACACGCTACACCCTCTTGCACGTTCGTAGGTTTTTAGTTAACCCGCCTAAGACGTTGTTGGGTAAAGTATAAGCGTTACGTCGAAGCGTAGGTTCCGCGAACCAAACGTATGCGACGCAACACGCCCTTTCCAACGCAACAAGATTGGAAAGAGGCGCGAATGAAAAAGCCATGTGTTCTTGCCGTTGATGACGAACCGGACATTCTGGCGCTGATATCCACCGCGCTGGAAGCCGAGAGTTTCGAGGTGGCGACGGCAGGATCAGTGGCGGAATTCTGGTCTCGAAATGACACGTGCGATGCAGACGTTTACGTGGTTGACATAACTTTGCCGGATGGAACCGGGTTCAATATCGTCAAAGAACTCCGTCGTACCTCGAATCGTGGCGTTATTGTTCTAAGCGGGCGCGGTAGTGAAACCGACCACGTCGTGGGCTTGGAAATCGGCGCTGACGACTACGTGACCAAGCCTTTCCGGCTTCGTGAGCTCGCGGCTCGTGTGAATGCGGTTTATCGCCGATGCTCCCCTAATCCGGAGGGGGTAAAGGCTCAGTCGGGCGATGACCAGTCGGGATCCGCCTATTCGTCGTCCGATCCATCGATTGATTTCACCTTCGACGACTACAAGATCAGCCTGTCCGCACGCCGACTGTGGGGGAAGGACATGGTGGAGATCGACCTGACCACGGCCGAGTTCAACCTGCTCGCCGCGCTCGTTGAACAGCGCAACAAGGTATTGAACCGCGACCAGATAATGAACGCCATCAAGGGCCGCGACTGGGAAAGCTATGATCGGGCCGTAGATGGCCTCGTCAGCCGGCTGCGGAAAAAGATACCGCCACCCAATGGGGCGCCTCAATACATACGTACCGTCCATGGGATTGGTTACTCGTTCATTGCATGAAGCGACGTCGCCGATGATCACAAGGGGCTGCGCGCGGTGGCACGCCGGGGCTTACGCGGCCACGGTCCCCGTTTACCGCTGCGAGAAAAGTAAGGTTACGGCGGGGGCCGTCTGACTTCGGCTACGATCCGATGATAAGTCCGACGTTATGTCAGATTTCATTCACCGCCCTCAAATCGAAGTTCTCTCTGCGGCCGATGGCGTTCGCCGTCGGCA
>Ga0307947_1000137_pt1:0-10000 | contig 42791 bp, 59 predicted proteins | sample OrgLakmetagen232_FD_201840 | JGI IMG/M metagenome (GOLD analysis project Ga0307947, IMG submission 201840) | Saline water microbial communities from Organic Lake, Antarctica - #232 | ecosystem: Environmental > Aquatic > Non-marine Saline and Alkaline > Saline | place: Antarctica: Organic...
TAAGCTGTTGCTGTGTGCGAAGTCTGACTAGATGTTCATGCGGACAGTCCAACAAAATGTGTTCCTCATCCTGAATAGTGTGCCAGTCACATCTGTCACAGATCCTGAGCTCATAAGGCCTTCTTTTCCTGTCATGACGCACTCTTTGGACTAGAAAGTTAGCTTCACCAAGGTAATGGTGGGCGTGTATGTGATGTTTTAGTTTAGTTTGTCTTGCAGGTTAGTCAGAACCCGTAGTTATTCTGCATGGGAGCCAACTTTGTTTGGAACGCTTAGCCAGAACATGTCATAGAAGGGGTCAGAAGCTGGCGGGAGGGAAACGTCAGAAATTTGATTGACTGCTGCTTTGTGTGCTAGGTGGTCTGCGCCCTCATTGCCAATAATAGTACCAGAGTGAGATTTCACTTTGTAGAAAGTGACAGTAGAGGGTGAGGATTGGATTGAATTTACAATGTCCTTGAGTAGTTCCCTGTGCAAGTGGTGGAGTACAACCATTGGGTTCAATAGCTGTTTTCTAATCTGATAGAGGGATGAGGCACTGTCTGTAGCAATTTCAGTGTGGCCTTTTTGTACCGCTACTAGCACAGCTGCAAGTTCAGCTCTATTGATGGTGAGTGTGGGGCCGCTGCCTCCAGGATTGATAGTGATGGTATCACTATAACCGGTGTCTGTAGTGGGAATAAAAATGCCAGCGCCTATAATTTGCTGTTTGCTGATCGCATCGTGCATGGCACTACCATCAGTGTATGTAATTGATTTCCAGTTTTGTACTTTGGGAATGTGTGGGATTTTGTACTGGTTGATGTTTGTGTTATGAAGCGTTTGCCACTGGCTGATGTTAGCAGCAATGGAAGTATCTGGGTGTAGGAGTTGAAATCTCTTCCTCTGCTTACTCTTGCATTTCACACGAGCAGTGCCAATCTCGTGGGCACTATTGTTACAAGTCCACGTTGCTTCAGGAATTGTCTGCTTGAGATTGTTGAGCCAAGCTGGGTTGGATTTATTCAGGGCTTGTTTCCCTTGATTGTTTCAATCGACAATTAGCTGCATTTTATTTGTGTTGTGCTGAGGCTGGGGTGGAGCGTCTAACCAAACTTCTGTAGAGCTTAAGAGCATGCTGTCTGCAGAAAACTTGGCTAGAACGCATGCATGCTCAAGGTAGTCGTTTATCCAATTCATGTACCCGTTCTTACTCCAACCAAGCCTGTCAGGGAGGAGTAGGAATGCTGCTGTAGCTTCTTGAGTGAGTTTGTTGATTGAAATGCATGTCCCACAAGTGAATGCAGGAGATAGTCGCAATAATTCGGGTGGCAAAAGGAGAAGCCTGTGATTTTTGTGTCGTAAGCATTAGTGCTTGCTCCAAATACTGTGTCTCCGGTATTTTCGCTCCAGTATGCATGGTAATTAGGGTCAAAATTTAGGGGGCTAGCAAATTTTTGCTTGGTAACTAAAGCCAATTTTTGGAGGGAGGTCATAATGTGCCTGGGAATGCAATACATGTTGGAATTTCTTGCCTTTTGCCCAATGTTGTTAAGTGAGCTCATTTGAAGTTTATACCTTTGTAGCAGACCTACAATTTCAGTTGCCGCGTCTGGCACAGGTGGTTGTGTAGTACTGTGTAGGCCAATCCGTTTAGATTGGTTGTAAGCATGTAGCAAGATGTAGCGACGTTCTAGGGAAAGCATGCCTGTGCACTTGCTGTAGATGTCATACGCACAGGCTGCTTGACAGGTTACGTGTTCAGGGATTTTGGGTTCACCCTCTGAGTCTTTATTCGATCCTGGCTTGAGGAGGTCCACATCCCGCACCCAGACCTCACATTTCCAGGTGGGTTGAATGTCTGCTTGGGGATTGACAGTGTCTGTGATAAAGATTGCCTTGTCTCTGATGTTTTGGCCTTGCGACGAGTCCCACATATTTTCAAAGTGCTGGGTACAACCCTCATAGCCTTGCTTTGTCAGATTGTCATTATTTTGGTCTTCTGGTTGGGCATTTAGCTGAGTGCTAGTTTCAGCATTTTCATAGCTATCTACGTAGGTTTTGAAGTCAGGGTTGGCTAAGAGCAGTTCTGCTGCTTCCCATGTGGGTTGCCAGATCACTTTTACCATTTCCTTTTCTTCTGTATAGGATTTTCTGGTGTCCTTTTCCGCTTGGGTTAGGTCATTACAGGCTGGGCAGTGCCAGTCTTCACTATTTTCTGCATCTTGCTTTGCAGTATGTGAGCAAGCATTATTCAGGTCAGTCAGACAATTCCAATTGTAGGTGCGTTGACACGTATCACATTGTGGCATATCATCATAGTTTTCTTCTCTTTCTGAATGCTCTCGGCTGACCGTGCTCCAGCAAATTTGGCAGCAATCGCCTACCTTTTGGCTTCTTGGAAAGGGCTCTGTTTTGCTGCTTTTAGCCCCGTGTTTTGGAATAAGGATAACGCCCATTTTCCAATAGTGACAGGTTGTAATTGGACTTTGTATTGCGCTTGTGAAGTTGCGTTGGTGTTACGTTTAGGTTTGCTTATTCGCTGCCAGTCCAACACCTCCTGTATTTGATAGTCGTACCTGAAAATTGTGTTACAGGCCTTGACATTGCCAATAAGAGCCGCGGTGCTATGTTTATAATGCCATATTATGGTTGCCGCATTATCACCTGGTTGCAGAGGCTCTGGAGAATTAGGTAGTGAAGCAGTGGGATTTTCAGTGAGTTCCAATGAAGTGGATGGGATTCCTCTTCTGCCTTTTGTTAGGTTGTGATGAAGGTGGGTTGTTGTTGGTTCGTGTTTAGCAGGAAGGATTATTGGGTTGCATGTTGGAGCAGCCCGGATCAGTGTCCATACTTGCTGTCTGCCTCTGAATTGTGCTTCTCGTTCTCCTTGTGGAGACTGTTCGCCTAGCAGGAGCTTGGGTCCGTTGGCGTTGTGAAACCTGTACATCTGACCAGGCCCATCCTATGGGAGTGTAAGCCTTAATTGCATCTAGAGCAGTAGCATTGATTCTCCTAGTCCTTCCTTCTTTGCTAGGTGTCGTGTCCTTGTTTTTATGTGAGTCACTGATGAGCTGGAAGGTTATATTCTCTGAGTTCAACAAAGAGGCAAGCCTGTATATTGCAATAATTTGACCCGTTTCATTATGTTTCCAAACTTGGATTCGAGGTTGTTGCCATTTAGTATGTGTGTTCCGTCTAGGCTAAGTTGTCTTGAAAGGCTGGAGATCCCGGAGTCCATAAGAGAAAATGCAATGTTATTAATTAGGGTTTCCAGAGTAGGCAAGTTGGGTGCCCAGAGTGCTTTTGTAATACTGTCAAAACTTTCTGTGGGAATGGATTGTCCTTGGAGTGTGAGACGCAAATTGCTATAATGGGTGCTAATGTACTGCCGTGCTCTTAACATGTGTTGGAATTGCTTTTGAAGGTATCTTGGTGTTTGACACTGAGGTCCCAAGTGGCCTTGTGCCGCAGTTTTTAGTTGCTGAGTTTGTGCTCGAGGAGAGTTTTGGTAAGCCTACCATGTTTTGCCCTATTGTTCAGGCTAGTGATAAGTCCAAGGGTGTTTCTGTAGTGGTATTCAATTCTCAAGGAAGAACATCCCAACCCGTAGTGTAGTTTATTTTCTCGGAGCAGTGCAGTTGAAGTGCACATCCAGAGCTTAAACTTGCTTTTTATGGCTGCCAGAATTTGTGTATCCCATTGATTTAGGACACTTAGGGAGCAAGGGGTAACTGGAGGCTGTGCTTGGCACAATTGCTGCGCAAATGATGTCCATTGTTTGTTTAGGGCTAGCAGAAGAATTATTTAGTCGTTCTAATTTTAAGGAAAGCTTTGTAGTCATGTGTGTCAGTTGGTGTGTCCAGTTGAGGTCCATTGTGATGTGTACCCCAAGGTATGGGAAAGGATCGTCAGGCTTGAGGAACTGTGCTGCTTGGCCTTGTACTAAGACCTTGTTGGCCAGCTGGTGGTGGGCAAAGTCGGCCACTGAAGTGTTGCCACGCAGAATTTTCTTCTCATCGCTATGGTACATGCAAGTCACCTTCGTCTTTTGCCTGAAATTATGAGGTGAGCCCAATCTGCGTATTGGGTAAGTTTCATGGCTTGGAGCCGGAGGTTTGGGTAGGAGCCAGAGAGACAGATAAGGTCGTCCGCAAAAGCCCCGCTGCTAGTGCAGTTTTTGGCTTTGTTGTTGGGTGTGCTAGTATCAGCATGGCCGTGCATGTATCCCCTGTTGCCTGCATGGAGCCAGCAAAGCAGCGGATCCATGTATATCAGGAACAGGGATGGAGAGAGTGTGTTTCCTTGAATGGTTCCTCTTTTAACTGGGATGTCTCCCGTGCAGCCCGAGGGCAGCCTGATTCTAGTGTGTGCTTGATAGTACAGGTTTTACACTACATCTATGGTGTCTATGGGAAATCCCAGATCAAACATAATAATGAGCAGCTTGTCATGGTCTATGGTATTAAATGCGGAGGTAAAGTCTACAATGAGAGCATAGACGTCTTGCTTATAAAGCTTGGCATTTTCCAGAGTCATTAGGACATTTTGGAGTCGTTGTATTGTGTCGTGTTTTTTTTGTTTTTTGTTTTTTACAAAAGCCAGCTTGCATGTTGCTGAGAAGGGAATTAACCTCTGCATGTTCGTACAGTGTGTTAGTTATTAGGTGTGTCCACAGTTTGTACAGTGTATTTGCAAGACCGATGGGCCTGTATGAGGCCACGTCTGTCTCCGGTCCTTTTTCTTGTAAATCGAATCAGAATAGTTTCACTGGCTTTCCAATCCTTTGGGGTTATCCCTGTTGCCCACAAGATCCTGAGCAGCTTGTGTATCGTTTGTTGGTATTTTAAGGGAATGGCTTTCAAGAGATCGTTGACATACCATCAGGGCCAGGGGCTTTGTTATTTGTCAGCAATTTTAGGCATTCCTGAGAGTTGCACGAATCTAGGATTGATGAACTGTGCAGCCAGGTCCTTCTGTGTTGGTGTTTGTCTTCTACCCTAGTTACAGGGGTTTCAAGTTTGTATCGATCATATATAGCATTGGCTGCTCGTCCAATCAAGGGTAGTTACGGGCAGCGTCAGGATCTGTAGGCAGGTAGTTTCCTGTTTTAAGTGAAAAAGTTTTCAGCGATACTATTGATTTTACTCGGTTCAGTTTGCACCGTGTTGGATGCTGGGTCCATAAGAGGTTGGAAACCAGAGTGCTGTTCTACTTCCCCCCCAGGATTTCTTGGTTTGCCTGAGCTGGCTGCTTCGATATTTTCTCTTGTTGCTTTTCCTTAGTTAATTTGGCTTGTTTGGAATCGTGTTCTTTGTCAATTTTATGAATTCTTGTTTAAGTATCGTATAGCATCGTGCTTGTCTTTAATTTGTTGTGCCAGTGTCCTCCCTTCGATCTGGGGATGGCTGATATCTTGGCCAAGTAGGGTATACACTTGGGTGAGTGCTGGTAAACATTGTCGTTTTGCTGGCTAGCGTTCATAACTTCATCCAAATCTATGGTAGTTTGAAAGTTGCTTCATTAATAAGCGTAGGTGTTTAAGTTTGTTACATAAGAACTTCCGCAACTTGTTTATTTTTCTTGGTTTAAAATGGGTATTGCCAGTGTTGACGTTTTCGTAGCACACTTTTGGAGTGCAGTCTTGTGGCATTCATTTATGAGGTTCACAACTTTGTCTGCCATGTTTTCCACACAGATAGCTGCTGGGGATCCTTGAAAGTATGTCAACCTGTTTGGTATTTGGCAAACTTATCTTCCTGCCGTGCAAGGTGCCTTTGTGCTGCGTCGTGCATAGTATTTAATTGTGGCAGGAGTTCTGCATGCTGGATGGTGGGCTTATAGGTAGGGACTTTCAGGGCGCTCTGCAATGTTTCTTGGTCACTTGTCATTCTGTACGCAGGGCGACTTGTCGAGATCTGAGCACATGCTCGGGTAGCTTATAAAGTCAGCATCAGTTTGAAGCTAGGTTGGGTCCAATTTGATGAAGTGACGTGTGAGTAATTGCACCTTTCATGCAAAAAGGAGGATATTTTGGCTTTTGCCCAGATACCCCCCCCTGAGATTTTACGTTACACACAACCTAGTAACCCCTTGTAACCACACAACCTAGTAGCACTTAGTAGCAGGCACGACTGAACTAGTAGTATCGAGTTTTATGTTTAAAGAATGAATCTATCAATTTGAGCACAGACAGTTGCGCATAAGGAAGTGTCTGTAATTATAACGGCTGGTCCACGGCAAAGGCAAAATAATGTAAGTTCTGCAGCAAACTGGCATCAGCATGTTATCATTTTCCACGGTTGCTTCTCCACATAATCCTCTGCTTCCAACTACTAGATCTCTTTAAAACAAGGAAAAAAGAAAAACTACGCAGGGGTAATCTTACACCACAAGCATGGACTAAGGAAACGGAGACGTTGCTGTCGGACAGCGAAGTACTCACGCTACCAGGCGGATTTGAACCCGCGACCCCGAAGAGTCTGGCCTGACCTCGGGCCACTAGGCTTTCAGGGCAGCTACCTCTTTGGACTACGTATTGCACCACTGACGTAAAAGCCTGACGTAAAAACCCTTGCCTGCTCAACACAACAAAACAGGCACCCCCTCCCAGCAGGGTAATTAAATAATATTGTTACAATGGAGTTCGTACAGTCTAGAATACAATGGCGCTTGCAACAAGCTTACAGGGAGGGCCAAAAGCTACCAATACGCAGCCCAGTCAGCCTGATGTAGATGATGATTCCCTGAACAAAAGGGAAATGGGAGTGAGAATGAGCGTAAAAAGCTTGGACGTGTAATGGTGGTTTGGCACTGGTTTCCACACAAACAATACACATTACGTGCATGCATACGAATATATACATGCACAACACGTAATTACAATAATGAGTACGTACACATAGAATTACGTCATCGCACATGCGCAGGAAACAGGCATATTGATAAAATCTCGAACCCTACTCACCAAACCCATCAGCACACAGGCCAAGTCGCCTGCCACGCTGTCGCCAAACAGGTTATCAAGGAGCGCCCAGATGCCCCTCCAATAGCTCACAACAGCAAACAGCGCCACCAGAGTGTTGAACACCGTTCCGAGGTCGGCTTCTAGTCTTTTCTCAAACTCAGCCTGCAATTGCAGGGTAAATGTGTCCACAAGGACTGCAAATTACTTGTGAAAGTTTTAGACGCAGTTTTAGCTCCAAATGTACGAAGAGCATATCACGGCACCAAACCTATCGCAACCTGCACCAGACACACACCTAAATGCCACAAGAAAAGAAAAAAAGCAAGTGCCAAAACTTTCTGCAACATTAATGACCAGATGTTTCCCCAGAATATAATCAGTATATTGACCTAAAAACCAGGTACTTTTATTTCAATCACTCGTGTGCTCTTACGTGCCTGTCAGTGATTAGTCAAACATGTCATACAACACAAAACGCCAGGGATGGGTCATACGGACTTCAGAGACGTTTAAAACGAAACAATATGTGTAAAATACGCAATACACTTACAATACGATACCGTAATTTCCGCAAATTTGGGGTGCCGATATTTGACCCAAAATGGACCCGATCCGCCCCAAAATCACCCAAAGCGTTTTTAGTTATTTCTCATATATAAAATGCAAGTAATAATGACATTGGAAGCTCGCTGGAAGGTCGTTTCTGGGCGGGAATTCGTCTGAAAAGGCAAAAAAACGGCAAAAGTCGTCAAAAATCGGTATAAATTGTAATTGTATAGTACGGCCCTATTTGTCCAATACGGTAAAATACGCGTCGCGTTTAATACCATATGGCGTATTTTACGAATACGCCGTATGACCCATTTCTGCAAGGCGCTATAAAAACTTGGAGCACAACAGCAAGCTAACATGCGTTGTGAAGTGTACGTACTAATTAGCCTGCAAGTTTTTTCAAATGGAAGTATGGGGACGGAGGGAGTAGGGTTTATGCAATTTCCCTCTGGAGTCTGTTACACAAAATGTGCTGTTCACGTTATATCCCTTCCCATCTACATGGTAGGAATCCGCGACATCTACAGATTAAAGTGTGTAATTACGCTTCTTCTAAAAATGGACATTCAACTATCATTTTTACGCCCGTATTGAGATGATAAGACTCTTTGCTTTTGCACTTATAAACTTCATTAGTGCATTCCATACATGTTGCAACACATTGACTGCAAATGACATCATTTGCTAGTGTTCAACCTGAACGGACCCTGGCGGCCTACTTTGGGGCAATCCATGCATTTCTGTGGCCATGCACATTGAACCTCTCTAATATAGGACCATTTGACAATGGTGCTAACAACCAGACTTGAGCTGAAGAGCTCAAATATACAATATAGACTTGTGGAAGTGGCCCAGACTGTGGAGCAAAAGCCCCAAAGTTGACCAGTCCTGCCCCAACCCCCTCCCCTAACCCCCTTACAGAATTATCTTGTCCATTGGTAGCTGCTGACCTCACAATTCCAATTCTATGCTTAAATCAATCTGGGTCGACATACGACGCCTAGGAAATAGCAGAAATGTCACGGATTTTATATCCAGGTACAGTGTTAAGGAACGGCTCTGGCCAAGACTGAGAAGGCCGAGTTAGGCCGTGGGACTCACCCAGGCGTCTTCAGCACGCAGGGACGGAAAAATTCGATTGCCATCGCCTTGGATAGTCTGTGCAAACAGGAGCTTCTCTGGGTCTACATCATCCTGTGCACAAAGGTAAAAGGCAGGTTCTAGGCAAGAGTTGCTTGAGTGGCAGATATTGCAAGAACAGCTCCCTCAGTATGGCAGCTTCTGTATGAATGATCAACTGCGGCAGAAATTTAAACAGCATTGGTATGCCAAAAGCACCATCCCTGCTATGACACAATCTCAGATAAGTGGAACAGTCACTCTTTCCATACGTTGCTCATACGTTGCTACGCTTGCACGTATGTACGTACGTACGTACACACTGACCACACTGTTTGCATACTGCTGTCAGCAAATGATTCCAAGTGTGCACATACTGTCCGCAAATACCCGCCCCCCACCTGTTCCTCCTCCTCTGACACAGCAAAACAAAACGGACTCTGCTCGGCGGCGGGTGGTGCCGCATTTGCGCTAGCTTCTTCAGGTTGGAGCTCTGCTCTTCTGGATCCTTCCTGCTCATCATCGCCATCCCAACTGTTAAAGCTCGCCAGGAACTGCGTTTGTGCCAGGAAAGTTCAAACGAAGGCAAGCAGTGTTGTCCAGATCAAAAAAACAGCAGCACGTGAGGCATATCCATCCTAATCGAAAGTGAACAATGTGTCTAGAGTTTGATTTAAAGCGTCGGTCCTAGTCAGGAGCAGAGCAAGAAGCCAAAAAAAGCACGCACCTGAGCGGCAGTGTTGGCGGGCGGGTCTTGCTGCTGTGGCAGCTGCGGCAACGGCTGAAACTCTACTGGTGGGCCTTGCGTTTGCACTTGGGGTGAAGGAAACTCAGCCTGTCTACTGAGCTCAGCTTGTCTGGCGCCTGCCTGCAAACAACAAAATAAAGCTCTCCTGAGCGGTCAGCGTGACCGCAAAATTACACTGCTCAGCAATCAAGGAATTGGATGGCCACGTGTAAGCTGAGCAAACTCCATTGCAAAAGGTGCTTAGGGCATAGACAACAGTGTCTGGACAGGGAGCGACTAGCTGAGCAACCACCCTGCTCCTGAAGTTAAGATGCAATCACAACTTTCTTGCCTGGAAGCCAGCCAAAAACTGTGCATTGAGGAGTTTTTCTCTTTCGCTGGAAAGCGGACTGACTGATGCTCCAGCAGTGGCCACTGCAATAGAATCACTATGTGCAAGTCCAAAGCTGGCCAGGTATTCAGAAGCGCTGGCTCCTTCCCCGCCATCATTCTCGTGTGTGCTGCTCTGCTCTCCGCGTGCCACCAACGTACTAGTAAAAGAAAAAGGATCTGGCTGCTGCTCTTGCTTTTGTTGCTGATCTAGTCTTGCTGGTTTAGTCTTACTGCCCTCATGCTGCTCTTTCTGTTGCTCTTTC
>Ga0307947_1000137_pt1:12500-42791 | contig 42791 bp, 59 predicted proteins | sample OrgLakmetagen232_FD_201840 | JGI IMG/M metagenome (GOLD analysis project Ga0307947, IMG submission 201840) | Saline water microbial communities from Organic Lake, Antarctica - #232 | ecosystem: Environmental > Aquatic > Non-marine Saline and Alkaline > Saline | place: Antarctica...
ATAAGTCATGGGTTTAGTTTCTGTTTCTGAGCTTCACTTTCTGAGCCCTGCAGTCTACTTTTCCAAAAAATGGTTGCTAATTTACTCAATACAAGAAAGAGGAATCGCTTCAATGCAACCTCCAGTGTGCCAATGTTAAAGAGGGACCTCTGAGAGGCTTTTTTGGCCCCCATTCGGTCCTTTAACTGGCTGGACAAGATCAATAATGCATGTGCCAATAGACAGAAATGCATAGCTACGGTGCTGCTGTACTTCCCTGCAAGCTGCAGCATGCCCTGCACTTTTCCTTCTCTCCCCCTCGCATGTTCATACGTTCCCAATGCGCATCCTGCTCAGCTTATCACTTGCCACTCCTCTAACGTGTAGGCTGCGACGCGCCTCAAAACGTACAACGAAAACGTGAGCAGTGTGCTGGGCTTCTACACCAAAGTGATGTCCAAGGTGAGCAAGGTCGCTGTTTACTCACTCCAAAAAGGCTGCACCTCCATTCACAAGCGCGGGAAAGATCCTGTAAACTTGATACACGGCTTACAACCTACAATCCTCTTTTTGTTGTCGGGTAAATGGCGTGGGCTGGCAAGGCTGGCCTGGCACGGTAGATCCTAGGGTGAATATCTGATGGGCTCATTTATGATTGAACTTAACAAGATGCCCCTCAAAGGATGCATGGTCTTCTGCCTATGTCAGCTTCCTGAAATAAAAGTAGGGTGGCCTGTTTTTGCTCAGGGTGAATGGGACAGATACTCCACACCCAACCCATTGACTGACTTTCCACCAAATTGTTTTCCAACAACCAGCTCTACGTGTATGTTTGCCATAGCAACCTTTGACAAATGTGAAAGGCACCAGGTGATGTGGTGGTGGGATGTGTGATTTCCGCAAGTGGCCTGCGTGCCACGTCAACTGCACCATTCTTTTGAATGTCTGCAGACCGCAATTTAGTTTATTTGTTTCTTTAGCGCTTGCAAGCGGGCTGCACGGGAGGAAACCAAATCATCAAGCGCACTTTTTTCCAATGGGCTGCTGATGATCCCACCTGGCTAGACAGAGAACAAGGAGGTTGGCGTGACGGCAACCATAATGATTTATAGCACACCTTGCTCAACCTCACAAGCTTGTGCGTCTGTGTGCAACGCAGATTGATGGGCAAAAAAGCATGGATGAGGTGTTCCGGGACATCATGAAGGTGCTTGATGACAAGTCGGCATCCATGGTGAGCACCTTGGTAGTGAAAACAGTCAACAGGCAGATAAGAAGAACAGGTCAGAGTTACAACGCCTGCAAGTGCAAATGGAGTGGAGGTAAGAAGGCTCTGTCAGCTCTGGCACTTTCAACCTGCAGCAAATTCTTATATTAATAATCGGCAGAACAGCGGCAAGCTAGCAGTGGCAGCTAAGGCTTTAAATTTGTTGAACTTTTTGTAGTGCTTTGCTCTAAAGAGCTATGTGTAACTGAATAATAACACGCTGTCCTTTTCACCGCTCGTCACTCCTTCACAGGACCCTCTAGAGGAGTTTTGTCAAGACGCACCGGATGCAGATGAATGTCGGGTGTATGGGGAATGAGTAAACTAGCCCAGAAAAGGCAAATGGACTATAATTTCCTTGTTTCATTGTGGCGCCCCTGCTAATGATGCTCCTGTGTGTTGCGTCATGTGTTTGTTGTTAAAGTGCGGTTTTTCGTCGGCACGTCCCCACGTAAATGTGTTGTTTTTAAAAGGTTGAGGTATTCAGCAGATTTTGGGGATGGGGAATAACATGGTAGAATAGTATTGTATGGTACGAGTTCAGAAAACATGAAATAACTAGCAAACACTGTTCCTCCTTGGTTTTCGTGCTTTAAACATTTTGTGATCTATAAGATGTGAGCAATGGATTTAATCAGTGCACCTCATCACGGTCACCGTGCCTCAATTGCTGAAAGAGAAGCCGCTTTTTTCTGGCGCTTCTTGTGCTTTGGCGGAGTGGCCAGGAATAGCTACAGGCGTGCCAGAAAACAATTGCACACTCCTGCTGTATGATTCAACTATGGCGGGGTTTTCGACCGAGCTTACCTCACCCACTTGTTCTTTGTCTTGGACATGCTAATAAATGCAACAGAGCATGCCAGTGGCTGCTCCTTTAGCCAAATAAGAAAACAGTACCTCGTCTCCCCTGATGCACTTTTTGGTTTGAGGAGGGTGTGACACAGATATAGGGGTAGGTAAGGTAAATTTTACATTGGTATCGCTTGGTATGTGCCTCAGGGGGCATCTGAGTGGAAGCTTGGAAAGCTTGTGACCACACCTAGCTAAATATTCCCTGTATGAAACCAAAAGACATCCAACACAACAAACGCCATATACCGGGTTGATGAGCACGCAAATCCAGGGAGGTAGCACACTCCCTACAATGCAATGGGAGCAACTTTGAAGCCAGGCGTGACAGGCTAAATAAACCAAGAAGCTGCCCCCTGCTGGGAGCGATAACTCGTCAGCCAATATGAAGGGAGGAGCTACACAGATACTGTGCAAGGCAATCTGCAGGCCCCCACGCCATGCCGGCTACAAGAAGGGGCAAAAGTCTAGGTCACCCAGTGGCCACTCCCCATGGGTCAATGGGATTGTGTATGCCATGGCACACAGACCCACGCCACGGCCGGTGGTAGCTGCTATTTGTTGTGCCATAAGATCCGCAACAGAAATCACCCACTCCCAAAAGGATGGTGTGGAGAGTAACGGAGGCTCCTTGAAGGGTGGAGCAGAAGTCTTTATGCTGATCCTATGCGGCGCTCAGCTGGTTCTGCGGTCAAGCGTCCTCAGAGTATTTGACCTCGAGGTGAATGTCACGTTGAAGAATGCTGAGATCTATGGGTCGGTGTTGTCTGGGGAAGGTGGATCTGCTAATGGCTGGCCGTGCTGCTGAGGTGCTCCTGGTCTCCCTCAGTTGCCCCCTGCCACTCCTAAAAACCCACCCCCCTTCATTGCTAGTCTGTTGCATTTTTGTTTTCGCGGGGATGTGAGCAACCAGTACAGCTTCCGGACGGCTGGAGGTAAACCTGTTTTTTCCTTCTGAGAATCGGGGTGGAATGAGCAACTTTGGTATAATCCTGTTTTCAGTTGTATTGGGAATCTGAAGACTTTGCGTAGCCATGTCGTTCGCTGCTACCTAGATCCATGCAGACAAAGCAGGATCCTAGGGAGCCTGTCTTGCTGATGGATTTGAAGATCATACTGCATGCCAAGTTGTGTCTTTCAGTGATCATAATTTTCAATTGCGTGTGATGGCATCCAGAAATGATATGCATGGCACTGTCTAGTTGAGGGCAGAGGGGGCAAGTTAGGCTTATTGAGTGCTTAATCTATACCGCATGCTTTTGATTGTACAGGATTCATGCTCTGTACTTCATAATGATGCACTTGGTTTTTGCAGGGACATAGGATGTTATTAGGTAAGTGTTGCTAGCGGCTCCATTGGCAGTGCCATTTTTGATAAGGGTCTGATAGTATTCATGGTAGTTTGCTACGGTATTGGCATTTCCTAGTTTGTGGAGGGGTGCATGTGTGCTTGCAAGGCGTCATGGTAATTGGATAGGTACCAGAGCCTTAAGGTAGGGGACTGGGCTGTGTTTGGGTGGTTTTGTATGATTCGGTGTTCTTCATATTCTTTTGCAAGCCAGTAGATGCTATAGAAGTGAGTCTCTCAGGGCCAGCTGTTTTGATGGAAGTATCCGCAACGTCAGAGTAGGTTGCGATTGATTTTCTAGCAAGAGCGTCAGCAAATTCATTGCCTATAATACCTGCGTGGGATTTGACTTTGGGGAAATGAATGGGCGATGGTGACTGGTGGATTGCTTTGGCATTAATGGATTGGAGAGCATTTCCCTGAACGTAGTGGCGGTGGAGGTTTGGGTGTGAGCTGCCTTTTAATTTGGTGCGTTGAGGTTAGGCTATCTGTGGCGCTATATGGGAGTATCCGTGAATGAATACGGCTGCTATAGCTGCTAGCTCTGCACGTGAGATGGTATTGGCTGGTTATACCTACGCCTCTTAAATTCACGTAATGGGATACGTTTAAGCAAGGGTGGTATCCACCTGATCCTGTGTCTTGCCCTTCTTTGTATATTTTAAGACTGCCATCAGTGTAGGTCCAGTCCTGACAATCTTGTACGTTACGGATCAGGTTTGGGCTGGAGCTGGGGAGGCTGTTTACACACCTTTTGGCAGGTTAAAATAACGAGTTAAGAAGGGAGAGGATGTGTTGGCGCTAGGTACTGCCTTCTACCAGCGCAGCCTTTCCTGCTTTCAAAGTCGGGCAACAACAGGTAGAACGTAAAACTAAGTGTCCTGACACCAGAAGAAAATGTCCTCGGCAAGCAGCATCGATCATTATTTATTGCTATGATATCAGGAAAGAAGGCTGGCATGCTGTATTAATATCAGGGTCAGAAAAGAAAAGGAAAGAAAATTTAAGCAGGCAGTGAAAACCACTCCTTACATTAGGGTGACGGTCAGAACTTTTCGCCAGGGGAAAGGTATCTCCACTGACCTACTGGCAGGCTGCCCAGCAATAATCTGCCTATTCGGATCCGTTTCAGACCCACAACTTTTAAGCCAACTAGGGCACACATGCGACGAATTTGACGCTTACGTCCTTCAGACAGCACAAATCGCAGTTGCTCCGGGTTCTGCCACTCAACCTGGGCTGGCTTCAGTCTACGGCCATCCAGGGACATGCCATGTCTTAGCTTTCCCAGGAGCGCCGGGGGAAACTCTCGCTGCACGTTTTTGGTCACGTCGCCCCACGTTACACGTACAAGGTACTCTTTTGTGACGCTGCTATTTTCTCCGATAAGCTGCCGGGCCACACGTCCATCCTAAGTGTGCAAGTTTGTGTGCATGTGTGTTAATGTATGTGGAGCATCAGGTTAATAAGTCGAGGGCCTCTTGCTGCTGCCCATCAATGCAGATTTAGTCGCTTCACCATATCAAGCGACACACATGCACATACCACTATTGCACGGCACTTCCTGCTGTGTAGTATTAAAAAAGCACATATTGTCAGAGCACAAGCACCTGGGTCATGACCAAGAGGCCTGTGGAGTCCAGATCCAGGCGTCCGGCTGGTGCCTGTGTTTGTGAGTTTTGTGAGTCAAATCGTCTTCTTATGAACTTAAAAAGGGATGCAGAATTATGGGAGGCGCCTTGGGGGGAAGGAAAGGGCCCTGCTTCAGCATAACCCCAAGGCTGTCAAAGCCAGCATGTGATCATGCACAAGAAGGGTCAACAAACAGTAACAAGAAGATTCCTATAGGGTTTTCTGCCAGGTTTGTAACAATGCAGAAGAAGTTCAGAGCTCACCAATCCTCGTAGTTGGGATGGAGCAAAGCTCAGCTCAGAAGGGTCACCGGCCCAGTGGGTGCGTTCGCTAAGGAGAGTCACAGCAGGAGCATGGCCGTCCTCAGCCTGGCCACTCACCAAGCCTGGAATAAGTTGTGAGAGTGGTGTTTGTGCATGTGTGTGTGTATTTTTATGCTTACATGCATGCGTGTGTGTACGTGTCGGTGTGGGCATGTGTACGTGTGTATGTGTTTGTGTACGTATGTGTGTTTGTGTTTATGTGTGTATGTGTACGTGTATATGTGTGCGCTTGTTTGTGTGTGCGTGTGTGTGGTGTGTGGTGTGTGTGTGAGTGTGTACAAGTGTATGTCTGTGTGTGTGTCTGTGTCCATGTACTTGAGTGCTTGTGGTCACACGCCTAACAACGTGCAATCACACAGTAGCTTACCTAGTGGCTTGTGAAGGAGAAATGTACACAACTTGTCTTGCTGGCTGTGGGCTTGCTGGCCCACCTGCACTTACAGATTGTAATTCCAGCCCCATATGAATTCTAAACATGTGATTAGGTAGATATGCTGTGGTATAGAAGCTGGATTCTGGAAAGGAAAACAACGGCACGAGCCGGCTGATTTGGTAAGCATCCAATGTTTTTTGTCCAACATGGCGAAAGTGAGAAGGCGAAAATCATCTACCTATCGTCTATCTATCAAGATATTAATGGGAAACATATCTATTACTTCCACCACTAAGGCAACGCATGGCAGTTGGCTAGCGTCATGCATGGAGGCTCGCATGTTACAGAATTTCCAGGAACTTCTTCGTACCTCAATGCGTGCGTCCCTTCTAACCTGGAGGCCCATGCTTGCCACTTTGCCGTCCACCAGCACCAGGCCCTAGAGTAGAAATGTAGAAGCAGTTGGTTTACTTTCACGTAGCCTGGATGTGTCAATAGCAGTTACACACAAGCGAGAACGTTCATTCAGACAACTTAAACGTGGGTGGGTGGGTGCCTGTCTGCCTGCCTGCTCAAATGCCTCGTCAACAGAAGCAAAACTAGCGCGCACCTGGGCTATCCAAGCATCAGCTTCCCGTCGGGAGCACATGCCCATCTCAGCCATGCGCTTGTTCAGCCTGTAGGTGGCTCTCCGCTCGCCAGGGGGAGGAGAGTCAGCATGGCTCTGCTGCTTTGGAATTGCATGTGTTTTTTTAAGGGCCGCTGCTCCCAGTCGCTCTGTGTTGGAGCATCTATAAAGGGGGAGCAGCTGCTGCTGCGTTGGGTGCCGGACTGGTAACACAATTCCCTGCAATATTGAGCGAGACGTGCATGTTTTGTGTGCTCAGTTTTGTGCTTGTATATGAGCATGTGCGTGCGTATGTATGTTGTGTTTGTGTGTGTATGCGTGTGTGTGCATGTGTGTGTGTGCGTGCGTGCGTGCATGTGCATGTATGTGTGTATGTGTGCATGCGTGCGTGTATGTGTGTATGTGTGTGTGCGTGTGTGTGTGTATGAATGTGTGTACATGAGTATGTTGTGTTTGTGTGTGTGTATATGTGTGTGCGCATGTGTGCATGTGTGTGTATGTGTGTGCATGTGTGTGTGTGTGTGTGTGTGTGTGCATGCGCGCGTGTCTTACCCATGTAAGGGAATTCCAAAAAGCCATCAATATAAATATTCATAGAACAATATAATTAATTAATAAGGTGCATGGTAGAATGCGCGTTGTGCGGACATTATAAATTTGACCAATGATTAGGTGACACCTGACCGACTGGTTAACCTTCTCTTCTGGTCACTAAAGATGTAATATAATTACATAAGCAGTCGGTCGTTTTTTGCTTGCTTGGCTGTTGAGAATGAGTAGTATGATGGCTGTCTGGGGTTGGTGGGATTATGTAGACAGGCCAGAGCTTACTGTCACTCTGTTTGCAAAGCTCAGCTCGTACCTGAGTTGTTCGCTTGCGGATGAGGTTAAAACTGATTTCAATTAACAGCAAGTCGTACAGGTACGAGCTGTTTAAGTCTAAGTGGTACCTGCACCGAAGGGGACGAACTTGTACAACACCTTGACCTGGGCAGGGTGCGTGTTAGATTGGGATAAGTTTGCATGCCCAATCAGTGGCAGCAACGAATTGCGTGACAAGCAACCAGTAGTTGGTCGACAGTTGAGAAATTCTGTAAGTGTATATATTAAGCTGGATTTCTTATTGATAGCCAAACAGTTTAATGTTCACTTCTGGAATAGATGGTTCTATTCCGGCTCGTATCCACCGAACTGCTGGGGGGGATTTTACACTTGTGCCGACACCAAGCATGACACTGAACTGGCTAAAAGAGCCCTCCTAGAAGAGAAACAAGAAAAGCATCTGGGCCGTTGACACCCATACTTGCCAACAAAAACTGAGCTTGCCACACAAAAAGGGGCAGGAGAAACAGACACACTGGAACCACACAAAACAGGAAGGAACAGGCCAAGGGCAGCAAGTTGCTGAAGTCAAAGAGAGCAAGGGCTTAAAACTAAGCTGCCACTATCTCAGGCACAAGCATGAAAAGGATGGTTAGCACAGCGCAAGCTGTGCCAAGAGAGTACTAACTGACGTTCGGTTGCACTCGCCTCCAAGAACTAGAGTACTTCTGCATGCTTCAGAGTACTCAGCAGTTCTATTCCGGCTCGTATCCACCGAACTGCTGGAGGGGGATTTTACACTTGTGCCGACACCAAGCCAGACTACAGTGTGCAGCGGTCCGCCGCGGCCAGAGTTCTGCGCCGTGAAAGTGCAAGAATGCCCACGGCACTGTTAGTAGCAGCACGTTCTGAAAAGGACACATATTTGCTTAGTGAACGTGTAAGTTAATATTTTAAAAATCCTCTTGCATTCATTGAAACTCATTCATTTACCCAAATTTCTTCAGAAATTTGTGCCAGAAGGGGGTTTAACCGATCTGTTGGGCGGACTTTGGGCCTGAATAGCTCCGCAGCCAGGCGTCAGTCACACGTAAGATTCGAATAGAGAATTGAGTCAGCCTGCCAACCACGGGTATGTGAGGTTTGGTGGCGAGCTGTGATGGTCGAACTTTTGACAAGGATGAGGGCTGGAAAGTGGCAAGTTGTGACGGCGCATTTTACTCTTTTTTGGCGTATACCCTTTTTGATCAGCCAAACAAGTTTGGAGCCTGGCTAATGATCATCTCTATAAGAATGATCGTGACCAAATGAGATTGGTGAAAATAAATTCAAATAATTGAATCAAAAGGAATTTAATGAATCTACCCTAAATATTACGCCTCTCTAATATGGCATGTACTACTGTGTGTTGTTATTATCCCGCTAATTCAAAAAGTTAAAAGAATCTGCAAAACTAATAAGTCTAATCTCTCTCTCTCTCTCTCTCTCTCTCTCTCTCTCTCTCTCTCTCAAAAGAAACATGCAACTTCTCTCATCATAGATGCAGAGCACAGATAGCACTCTTCCTAAACCTGTTATGAAGAATCAAGGCACTCCTTGTCAAACAAGGGATTACTTGTCTGCGGCATTAATCTTCTCTCTCAAAAGTTTGATAGACGCCTTTGACGTCCCTGGTAATCGAAATTCAAGTTCCTTAGCAGAGACACTGATGACCTGCAACGTTTCATTATGGAATTGGTAGGTGAGTTCTGAAAGTCATGTGATGTGGTCACACTACACACTCCGTGTAGCACGGGAAAGAAGGCTATATCTTTTGCCTCATTCGTTCAAAGCACCTACACATTGAGCACGGCATGTTCTGTGAGCAAGGCAATGTGATATCGGACATGCATGAAAAGCATATTTGTGAATAAGAAGACAATGCGCTGTGTGAAGCGCAGTGTCTGTGAATGCATTTGCAGCATACAAATTTGGACGTGTCAACTTTGCTGATCAAAAAGAGGCCAGACTCACAGTAGCGCTGTGCTTGGGGACATACATTTACAGGTTCTGTTTGAGTGTATTGTTTGAAGTTCAACAGCCAACCGTTGCCAAAAAAACTGTTTGCAATGCATGAGCACATGCAAGGCATGCTTCACTCTTAGCTATGTCTTGCAGCTATGTACTTAGGGCACCAAATGGGCCAGCTTGTAGCCGCGTCTTGCAGCTACCGCTGCTTACATCTTAAGCAAGTACAGAGCTTGTGATGTCATGGTGCAAGCCTTTGTCGTTCCCGATCAGGCAGTGTGGCACAACATAAAGTGGTCAGAGGTTCTATTGTGCTTCAGCAATACTATACTTTGACTTCCTGCTCTTCTTGATTGAAAGAACATGACCTCGGTTGGAGGTTATAATTGCAGCTCCCAGCAATGTTAAGGAGAACAAAAAGGCCGCAGTCATCTTCAGTATTCTATCGGTATCGGTCGTCAAACCTTTACGACACATGGAGTTAAAACAAACCCTGTTTCTAGTTTATGAAGTACTACTTGTCATGCTGCTCGCCCTCAATCTCTGGGCCCGCCTGCATCATTTCTACAGCAGCTGAGGACTACACTCTGCACGTTATACGTGCCGCATTCCTAACACATAAGGCTGCCAGGCTTTGATTTCAGCTAGGTACATGACTTATTTCACAATGAAATTTTTTTATGCCCATCAGTTCCATTGCATGATTGCCGAGGCTACAAAATTCTCCACATCGTAGTAAGACTCACATTCTTTCCCAGACGCGAGAGGCACAGGTCCCTGATTTTGGTGTTGCCAAGTTTGTGATTGCGTGTAATCTGCCCATTCGGTTGCCGTGTGGCAGCAAAGTGCTGCGGTCCATCCACTTCCAGCATGATCTCATTGCCGGAGCGCGTGATGAGACGCATGTCCACGACCCAGCCTTCGCCCACCTGTGGGAAGAGATTGTTTCCTTGATGTAAGTAGGAAAATTGCAGAAGGCAGAGGAAGGGGATACACCAGTGCAGGAAGGTGTCAAAACTGCCCATAATTTGGCTCCTAAATATTTGAACAGGTTTAGGCTTGTTTAAGAAGTATACTGCACCTTCAGATGGGCAGGAACAATTGACTGAATAGGTTCAAAAGATTCATGGAGTGTAAAGATTCATGGAGCGCAATTGGGCCAGCGGTTGGCCGTGGTTGGGTTGAGTAGGTGCGTACAAGAGTTCACATCAAGGCCGAACTGTTAATATCTAAAATATTGGAGTGGGCATTTTGGGCATCAATTACACGTGGCTGCCAGGGATTTGTTTTTGTCCCCCCCGACTCATGTATAATTATTTTCAAGGTTGTGCCAGCCTCTAGTAGAGGCTCGACGAGGTCGAGCCTCGTCGAGCCTCGACGTCACTGCTGTTGAAGCCTAGACGGCAATTAAGGTGTCCATTTTGGGGGGGAAATCAGGGGAAATTCCCTGGAAATTCCTAAAAATCGGGAAAACCGACCGCAACTTTTGTATAATAATATAGTGTTTTTGTGTAACATAAGCGCGAAAAATGGCACATCACGATGTCACAGTCTTGTTCAGGGGAGTGTCAGACTTTCATTTCTCGACGCCCCAAAATGGGCAGAAATTTTGTACATCATTTTCTTAATATTATCAAATATCATTCAGAATATTTAGAACGTATTTCCAGCCAATATGATGTGCGTATGCCTGTCCAGGCAATGCACCATGAGAAATTCTCCAAACACTTCCTACAGCTCTTTTCAGTCCGGTCTCTTCACGTTATTTATTATAGGTAAACTATTTCCAGCTCAATCCACGCAAGTTTCAGAAAGTGATGTTCTAACCATAATGCACCAACTAGGGCCTATATCGACGAGCCTCGCCCTCGACGACGCTCGTCGAGCCTCGCTGGCAAAATCATACACTTTTTACCCATGCTTAATTATTTCCATATCAGTTTTTGCTAGAGAAGATGAGTTTGCTCACCATTTATTTCTTGCACCCAATCTCCAGCCACACAGCGTATTTGCTCACCCAGAATTTGACAGATCATCACCCCCTGATGGTAATACAGGACACAACACAGTATGTCTACCTGGATTCCAGTGTGCTGACCCTCGCCCTGTATCACGTTGCCATGGGAAATGCACACCCTTCTAAAGTTTACATACAGGAGTGACCTCCTCTTGACATGTCCAGCAAGATGTGAACTTCTGGCCACATGCATAGTGATATGAGTGGATTCTCATCAATGTGACGTTAGCCTGCCGGAACTTTGCAACTCGCTCATTACTCGCGACCCTGCATAGCGCTTACGCATCAGCTGTGGTGCTTGCTAATAGTCAGGTGGCCAACAACGAGCTATCCCTTCTGCAATCAGCTGCAGGAATCTTGCCTTTCCTTCTTACTCACATTGACTTGCGGGGCCACGTCTTTGAGTTTCAGCTTTGAGTCTGCCACCAGCTCCTGAGAAGAAGGGAGACATGGTCAGGAGCACCACTTTCACAGAATTCCGAACAATTTATTTTTTAAATCCAGTACATCATAAGGTAATGCATTCAGACAAGATGGAAAAGAGACGACACAGGACAGCATGGTCATAACTGAATACTCCTAAGCTTCTCAACCACAAATGGCCTAAAAAGATACCAAAATCTATTTTGGTATTTTTCCCTTCAGCTCACCTTGCACACCTCTCGTTCCAGACCGGACTTTTTTTGATTTATGAACACGTAGCCATCCAAAAGCTTTTCGAGAATCTTCAGCAGCTGAGAGCAGGACGGAAAAGAAAACAATGCAATGAAAAAGCAATAAAAATGAAGCAATGACAAGTGTGGGCGGTCGCTAGCGACGCTAAAAAATTGGCGAGGCCCATCATGCGCACAACATGTGCATGCATATGCATGTGTGCGTGCACGTGTGTGTGTATGTGTGTGTGCATGTGTGCCTGTGTGTTTGCGTGGGTGTATGTGTGCTCGCGAATGTGTCTGTGTGTTTGTTCGCATGCATGTGTATGTGTGTGCGTGCGCCAGTGTGTATACGCGCGCGCATTTTAAGTTTGTATGTGTGTGCTCGTGCGTATGTGTGTGTACGTGTGTGTGCGTGCACGTGTGTGCGTGTGTGCGCGCGTGTGTGCAGGCACGTCTGTGTGTGCATCTTGCTGCCCCACAGATGCTGCAAAGGCGTGCATGACGCTGTGCTGGAGTAGCCTTCGCTGAAACAAGGGCGAGGATGTGTTGCTGCTGCTGCTGTTCCCTGTCTGTTAAGAGGGCAGGTGCTAGCATGGTGCCCGGGCTGGCCACGATGTCTGAACTCTGCTTCAACACACAGTGCGCAGCAAGCACCTGCACTGTGCGCTCCATGCCCCGCAAACAGTCTAAGCCAACACGGACCGCATTTCTGAAGGGTCTGTGGTTCAAGCAAACCTCCGCGCATCATGAACACTGACTGAACTAAATTATATTGCCCATCGAAATTAGTAAACTTGATTCTGCTTGCATGGTTACCGCAAACTTTGCAGCCAGAACATAACCGAGGCCCCCTGATGCAGCATCCGCAGCCGGAGAAGTGTGCTGATGGATGCTGCATCAGTGGTAAGTGGTCCGGGGGCCTGGCTGAGGAATTCTGGGCAGCTTCCTGGGGCTACCAAACATAAAACTTGTCTCTAAAACTTTACACACGGCACCCCAATGTCCTAATTCATCTGCCCCGGTAAAGGTTTTGGTTAGGAGCCTATGTCGAGTCTCAGCCTGGAAAGTGCCGTGGATAAGGCTGGGGAGGAGGGCTGGACCCTCCAAAATTATAAATTTGCTCTACATAATCACACACCGCACCCTAGGTTCCCACAATTCATCTGACACGTGAAGTTTTTGGTTAGGAGCCTATGTTGAGTTTCAGCCCGTAGGGTGGCCTGGGTGAGCCTGGGGAGGCCTGTGTGAAGTGTGGTGGGAAGTAGACAACGCTAGGGGCTCACGTCCCCACGAGGGGGGCTTCGCCAAAAAGAATGTCCTCAGTGCAACCATAAGGCTTGGCACTGCATTTCCTACACACAGCTAAAAGTTTAAGCTAAAGCAATTTCTAAAGAGTATGTGTGTTCTTTGCAGGGTAGGGAATATTGAAATTTGGCTTCCTGAGTCCATCCTGAAGCAATAAATATGAAGTGAAGCTTCCATGTTTGATGCCAGAAAAACGTACCTTCTTGTCGACAGAGCCTGAAGCAGACCAAATGCGCGCCGCATAACTCAGTGATCCACAAGTGACCTTTGATGCCTTCTCCAGCTGCTGCTTGCTGTGCTTCTTAACTGAAGCGAGTATTGCCTCTACAACGCCAATGCGCTGCACCTTCCCGCTGCTCCTGCTGAGATTGACACGTCTCTGATGCTTCTCCTGAGGCGCTTTCCTTCCCTCTCCTTCATCGTCACTTTCACTCTCACTGCTGCTGCCTGTAGCAGGGGCCAGGATCTTGAAGGTAGGGTTCTGGTCAGCCACAGCAAAACTCCAGGACACCTTCCCAAGCTGGCCTAGCCACATACTGGAGATGGAGTTGCCGTGCTCCTGTAAGCAGAGTATCGTGTTGTGTGCCGTACTCCAGAGCCCTTAAACTAATGTGAGTCTAAGGGCATGCGAATGAATGGACTACCCTTTGCTGTGTGTTATGTTTACAAGCAGGCAGCCCATGCACCAAAAGGTACACAGGCTGCGTAACACACACAGCACATGCCTTGATGTAGGTGCTCACAAAACCGCTTGAAAAGATCATGGGACCACAAGTAGGACTCGTCTCTTTGTTCATTTCATCAGAATTCTTAAACAGATGTATCGGTTCAACACACCTCTGCCCAAGCTGTGAAAAGAGGTGTCATAAACGTCCCTTGGTAATTCAAATACGCGCAGCAATACAGGACGCTAGCTGAAGAAGACTGCGGGAGCGTATGCATGCTGTCGATTGTATACTTGCAGATCGCGTCCATGAGATCTGGGTCATAGTAACTGCAGCCGGTGGGATAAACAGGAGCGCTGATAATCTGTGTTTGCAGCATGCCTGTGGCAAGCGAGTTGCGGAAGCAAGGTCAGGAAATCACAACAAAAACTACTCGGCTTTCATTTGCTTGTGTGCAACCAACTGGCAGGTGGGGATTGTCATAATTCACACCTGTGTCCGAACACTGAAATGTACACCACAAGAACAAGACCCCCTGACCTGAGTGTAACCAAGCTGCGAGCAAGCTGATCTAATGGCTGGGATTCCAGCTGGTTGACGACTGGCTGAGGATTGAGAACGACGTAGCTGCTGCTTGTACCGGCGCTCCTGTTGCTGGCAACCCGCGCCAGTCGCTCACACGCATCAGGCACAAGCTCTGGATCTATGATGCCACTGCAGAGAGCATTCAATTGCAAAAAAAGGGGTGCAATAGAAGTGGAAATAATGCACTCATCCTTCTCGTCCTCCTCCACACCTGGTAGCTGTGCAGCACACACAACATAGGCAAAGGATCCATGCGCTGCTGTTAATTACTTGGAGCATTTAAAGAACAAAATAGAATGTCAATGCAGCATTATTTAGCTACGGTCATGCGATTCGATCCAACTCCTAAATGATGGGCTCGATTAAATCTGCAAAACCTGTCACAAACACTTTCAAACCTGGTGATTTTTGTGTTGTGCTTCCTTGCCTGCTCTGCTTTCCTCGGATGCCTTTCACAGAAGTGTAATGAGCAAAAGAAAACAAGCACAGCCTACTTGTTCGCAAGTCAATTTGTGTAAATGTCACAACAAGGACAGCGCAACTTATCACACTAATGTACACACTTTAACTTACATGTGAAAGCCATGCCATCTCAGCTTTTGCACACACACCTGGTGCGATCCTCCATTCTAAGCCGTGCTACTGGCTCGAGCAGGGTAGCCAATCCCTGTGCACAACAAAAGGTTTTAAGCAAGCTCCATGCAAAATCCACCATGGACAGTAACCTGTTTGCATCGCGAGGTGGTGGGCGGTTGGGTGCAAGGACGAAAGAACAATTGCTCATCGCAAGCTTTTTGTCTGCTCAGAATTACAGACACAAAGGAAAAGAAGCCAAAACAAAAAGTAGGAGAAAAAGATGGATGAAAAAGAAATGAAACGGTAAGCGCGTCTTTCCTGGACGATAAAAATCATTTATGCAACTGTCACATAAGCGCATAAGAGAAACAAGTCTGGCCACTGTTGAGGTCAACAACGGCGTACGATTGCAAGGCTGAATGAAAAACGTGATACTCCTCACCGGTGCATACATAACATAAAATTCTCGTCTAGGTAGTACCTCAGATTGTATGTGAAGTAGCCAAATACAACATGCACGCTCTGAAGCCTTTTAGAAAACTGGTCTTGATTCCTGAAGAGTTGATAAGCTTGTCTCTGAGCTCCATGTGCAGTTTGCTAACTAGCTGCTAAACTTGTCCATAAAAGAATGCCCTTTCCAGTACCATCACCAACTCCCATCAAGAGCCAGATCCTGTCCATGCCTGCAGCTCTCCTGATAGCCAATAATTTCCTCTTTTTCTTGTAATGGATTTATTTTACGGGACTCGGTACCAAAGGGGTGCCTGGATTAGTGTGAAATGTTTTCTATTACCCACAAACTTTCCCTCTTTCTTTCTCTTACAGAACTTTCAATTGAGGATCCAGCGATAGCTTGTAATCTTGTAATACATGATACCTAGGCCAACTAGGCACCACACCCAAAGGCCCCTTGCTGTCGAGTTAGGTCACTGTCTGTACCAAGCGCCAGCTTCAGACCAGCCTCTAGCAAAACCGTCTACTCACCTGAGCACTCATACTCCCATCACGCAACTTGGCACAGGCCTCACGCATTGTGCTGCTCATGAATGAATCCGCGTATTTCGGCAAGGCTTGGCCAGGCAAAATCTGGGACAGGTGAACAAGAGCTGAGAGACATAAGTTTGGCTGAACATCAAAGGGGAGGTTGTAACCGAAGTGCTACTAAGCGTATCATAAGCTCATGATGTGAGGTGTAGCATGGGGCGATTCCTGCACACACCTGTCGCTTTGCGCACTCAGCCAGTTCATCGCCACTCAAAAGCGACAATTTGGGATTCACAGTCGCAATAACGCGGATGAGCAGGGCTTCTTCATTGCTAGTGGTTACGCGTTTCAGCAGGGACTCATTGCTGGTGATGCCACTTGTTCCGCTTCTGAGACGCAACAAAGAGCGCGTGAGATCCGCCTGTCAGGTAGAATGCAACGGCAGGACCTCGTGGGAAGACACATCTAATCCCTTGTCATTGCAGCTTGGTTTGAATTTGTCTTTGGGTAAGTCAGTCTGTAAACAGGACTGTTATTGAGTCAGAAACCTTAAAAACAAGCCTCTCCCGTGCATCATAGCCTACCAATATGCGCCAAAGCAGTGTCCAGTTGATACACTTGACATAACATTCCCAAGCCAGCTCAGTGGTTAGCTCCCCAATTGCTAGGAATTGGTGAATTACTAGTGACTTGAAGTTCCCTGGATTCTTCTGCAAAATATTTAATCCCTCCTCCTGCTGATTTGGGGCTTGTTCTCACCAGCTCCAGGGCGCCAACATTGTCCAAAGCAGCCCCAGGGAGCAGAGCGTTGCTGACCTTGGCCATGACTCCAGCTGCTGAGCTTAGATTGGCTGCAATAGTGTTGGGGGACATCAAGCATGGTTGGACAGCAGTATAGAGGAACATTGACGTTTGCTGAGCAAACATTCTGAGTTGCAACATTTATATAAGGTCAGAGGGAGGCAAGTCTCGCCCTTCTCCCTCGCAATAGTGCCAAAGATAATCCCCATGTGCAGCATTGAGCAAAGGCGCAGGGACCACACGACAAAAAGCACAATGCCATTGAAGATACAACGCAATTGTAAAATGGAGGTAGAATTTCTCGCAGGGTGATTCAAAAAAAATGGCCACATCATTGCCTGCCGACCTAAAACATGCACACCTCTGGATGCTGCTGCTGCAAGCCTAGCAATGACGATCCAGTCCTCCTCTTTGAGCCTAAATCTCACTGAAGTCAGCTCAATGTTCACTACCATGCGCAGCAAGCTAGATGCTGCAGCAGGCACCCAGGGAGGCTCGCCGTATGGACTAGGGCTCGCCTCCTCTGCTTCAATGGCCTGCACAGTCTCGCATGAATCGGAAACGGAAGACATTGCTGATGTTTGCCACTAAACTATTGACAGTCCACACAGCGCTTCCAAGACCACTAAAGGGTGTGAGCAACTGGCCTAGATTTGGAAGGAATCAGCGTGCGTCAAGGAAAGCTTCAAATCAATTGGAATTAGCAAACATGAAGTTTTGGTCCAAGCAATTATTGGGATATGGCAGAAAACAATTCACCAAAGCTCAAATAATTGAGCAAGAGCCAAGAGAAAGCCTGCACCCTAGTAGGTTGCTGGCTGTGCATTCTGGGTCAGTGCCCAACATTTATTGAAGGCTGCTTGATAGTTCCCAATCTAATAGTGCTTCGTATCTAATGAGTCGTAGTACTGAAAGGATGAACCCACTTCCAATCGCAGCTCGCCAGAAGAAAATATAAAAAGATTAGCAATCTCCATACACATTTTGTGTGAAGGACAGATTAATTCCTGGAGCCGATGCTCGTCCTTGAAGTTTACAGTCGCAACCAACACAAATCACAGCACAAATTGCTCAAATTCTAAGCGATTTGAAGCAGGCAGCAACGGTTAAAACACACCTGAGACACGAAAAGCGCAACGTTGAACTTTAATTCCTTGTCTTGCTGTGTGATGGAGCAAGATGCAAGCCCATTAAACATGGCGGATGATAATGCCGTGCTGGACTCTCTAAAAGCAGTATGAAGCAGAGAGGATGGACACTAGTAAATCATATTGTCAGGCACATAGAGCTTTAACATGCCAACATGCCAATGCACATAGAGCTTTAACATGCTATTGATGCACATGGAGCTTTAACATGCCAATGCAGCTTCAACATGAAATTCCACAGAACCGTTGCAAGAAGGCTGTCTGCAATCAGAACAATACACTTACTCCATCAGGAATGCTGCCAGGTTGGCCAGCCTTGAGTTTTCAAGAACCTTGAAGCCAAACAAGGTGAAGCAACTCTGCACCACGCCTTGCCCTCCCGCTTGCTCCCATTGTGCCTGTGCAACTGCAGATGCAGCCTTGATCGCCTTAGCCTCGGACCATAGCCTCATGTGCTCAGCAGCATGCTCAAGTACAGCTTTCATGGTGGAGCTGCACATAAAAGGAGAGGCATGTCAGGCGGAGATGGTGTGGGGGTCATGGCGAATGCTCTGCAGCTCTGGTATGAAGGAAACAGGATCCATTGGCAGTTTGGACTGAGCTTGCGTTGGTAGACGGAACAGCCTTGGTAAGCCCACATGCAAAACATTTACCCTGGAAGTTAACATGTTCCAAACAATGCTGCCGAGGCACCATGGACGAACCAGATTTTTACTAGGAACCAAACATGATGATCAAATGGCTGTCAGCATGGCGGAGACCATTCTGAGTACCTTATGGCGTGTGCCACAAGCCAGAAGCCACGAGGAGCTACAAGTATTGTCATATTGTTATCCATACAAAGCACCCTGCGTACAATACTCAGACACACCTTTGTTCCCCTCCCAGATTGCAAAGCACAAGCAGCTCAGGGACCACATTCTCACTCTCTGCTGCGGCTATGAAGTTTGGCAAGCCCAAGCGTGGGCGCAGCAGCTGCATGAATCCAAGGCCCGCCCCCTTACGGCCTGCCCTTAGGGTTAGTTCACCACCATTTCTGCCATTGACACACCAGTAAGATAGCACACGCACCACCTGCGAGATCAGGGGGGCAGGCATGGGCAGCCTAAGTGGGGCAGATGAAGGAGCAATGCACGAGCTCTGGAGTAACTGTTTGAAGAAGGCTTACCGCACAAAGGCTATCATCCGGCATGTGCACAGTGACGTGAGGTAGGGCATCGGCCGCAAGGGACAGCATAACTCTCTCCTGAGCTTTTGAACAGGTGCCACTGCTGCCACTGAAGCCACTGCTGCTGCCACTGCTGCCACTACTGCCACTGCTGCCACTGCTGCCACTGCTGCCACTGCTGCTGCTGCTGCTGCTGCTGTTGTTGGCTGTCTTGCTCACACACACCTCCATTTGGCTCAGCTGCCAGTCACCCTGTGATCAAAAGGACACAAGCATGCATTTTGCGCCTTGCATTCAACAGGCTGTATGGCATAGTTACAGTTATAGGATGGAGCCATTTAAAAGGTGCGTGGAAAACGGCCTCTTTTCTCAGGGGCTTACACATAACACACATGCGTTCAGTGACCACCACACCACGTCCGCAACCATTCGTATTGACATCACCTACATTGTGCGCATGCTTGCACACACGCTTACACATAACACACGTGCGCATGGTAGGTGTGTACAAAGAGTTGTAGCACAACCCCCCTTGCTAGGCTAAAACCTGAGCAAAGTAAATGCCAGCCGACAACAGTACCAGGCATATGACAAGCTTCTATGACAACCTGCTACAGAAAGTGGGGGTTGATGAGGGCAGATAGCGCCATCGGTTAGGAAGGGAGTTTAGGCATGGTACAATCTAAAGGCACGGTTCAATCTAAGAGAGTTGGAGAGGATGCCATCCACGTTAATGTCGTCCAAAAGGACCTTTTCTTGGAAAGCAATATAGCCATGAGCAATCCACAGAGGCCCAAAATTTGCTCTTCTCACCATGCTTGCAAGCACAGTACATTCCCCCCAAGTTTATTCACAACATAAGATTTAAATATCCTGTACCTGGCCCAAATGCTCCAACTGCTATGGCGTACAAAAGCCAAATCTTGCAAACAGCAACCCTTAAGATAACCAATGCCCTGACCTTACAACTCAGAGACAGACTAGTCCTCAAAAAGAAAGTGAGGACAGGAGGATGCTCTATGGGAACGGTCATAACGAATCCTAACTGATTGAAGAAGCTGCACTCACTTTCACGTACACCAATATGATTGAGTGTATTTTGGGGAACATATGAGCACGAAATTGAGCTTTCTTGAGCAAAATTTTTGAGCAATTTGTAGGCAAAGAGCAGATGTCATAGTGAAAACCACTGAAGTGTATAGGACAGGTCCTTGGGCCTTGAAACATTATAAGTACCTCGACATTGAAATCAAGATGCCAACATGTCAGGAGGGCTACATGATCCCCTCCTTTGGCAATATCACGTGCAAACAAACAAAAAAGGCATACAGTAAATGAAGAAGCGACGTACCTCTCGCAGGGCACTTGCTAGCTTTGCCGCCAATTTTTGCAGGTGCTGCACCTTGGGCTCCCGCCTACCCACAGCAGTGTTGATGGCTTCATTGACAGCTTTCAAGCAGTCCGTGACACGATGGACGGAGTCCAAGGGCATGCTGCAAACTGACTTCACTAGTGCATCCTCATCGTCAGTAGCGCCTGCAGCGGATGCCTTGGCTACTGAGTTAGTTCCAGACATGGCTGCTGCTGCTGCTGCTGCTGTCTGTCCTCCTGTGGCTCCTGCGGTTGTTGCTCTTGCCGACCCTGCCGCTACTCCTGCTGTCATTCCTACGGCCCCGCCTCCTGCTGCTGTTGCAAATGAAGCTGAAGCTGCAGAGGCTTCTTCCCGCTGCTTATCATAGTCCTGCTTGAACCTAAGGATTGCGGAAATGGCTTGCTCCCGCCGTGCATACACTGCCTGCAGGGCATTCTGTGAAAATCAGCAACAAACGCAGCAAAAAAATGGATTGAGGTAATTGTAACGATACATTTGTACATTTGTAAAGAATAGATCTAGTATTTGGTATTTTTTATAAGCAGGTTCGAATCAGCAGGAATTGGAACCATACATGCGGTCATATACGGTGCGCATTTACTGTTTGGCCAACTCTAACAAGGAGATATCGAGGATGAACATGCACAAGCATTTAGTGACAATGGTCTGGGCTGTAGGTTCAAGGAAAAGGTACTGGGCTACACGCGATACAGTTACTGAAGTTGCAGCAAATTGCATCCTTATATCCTTATTATAGTACCCTGCTCAAGTGGTATAGCACCCACAGGTCTCCCATGGTGGTAGTACACACGCCATGTGGGGACGTGGGGTGTATTTGTACCCTTATGAATTATGGCATGTACAAGGCCAGAAAGGTCTAGCAAATTACACCTAGCGCCCATCACAGGCCTCAACTCAAATGCTTCAGATTGTCTCCACTGCGCTGCAACCTCACCTGTTGACCAGCACTAGCAACAGCAGCAGGATCTGAGTAGTCTTTGCCCTCAAGAGGCATCAATGTCTTCTTTGTGCCATTTTTGGAATCAATCTGTGAAAAGAGGGTGAGAAATGAGCAGCAAGAAATACGGACTACAAGCATACACACTGCTTTTACCTACCACACACATTCACACAACTGCAAGTTAGTGGAACAGCTCTCACGGATACACACAGCAATGCTAGTAAAGACATTTCAACGAAAGCATCTCTGCTTTGGAATTCATAACACAAACTCAGCACACAACGGCAAGGTACGCTCTGCAACGCACCGTCGTTACAATGTCAGCAGCAAGCAATGGAATGAGGTTGCTAACGCCCTTGCAGCCCATTGGTTTGGTGTTTAATTCACTTTTGTACTTGCGGATGAAGCTGGTTTTGACCCTGTTGCAAGCAACAGAAATGCGTGTGCTAAAAATGGCTAGATTTTGGGACCGGTTCAAATCGAGTATACGTGGACTGAGTCCCATTTCAAGGTGAGGGCTGGTAAAATCATTTAGAACAGACATTGGAGCAACAGAATTGAAGTACAGGCTCGTTTAAGCAGATGAAAAAGGGTGCAAATTAACCTTCAAGCACACTCTGTCTGCAATCCCTCAATTATTCCCTTCCTCCCTGCCTCTTTCACACGACTCTGTCCACTTCATACCTGCTAATAACAAAGCCATGTATGTCTGGGTCTAACTCTTCCTCCCTCTCTTTGCAGCCCTCCAGAATGCGTTGCATCTCCTCTGCTAGTAAGATTCGAACCTTGAGCACATCCTGGAACGACCGCGTGTGGTGCTCTTAGATGGAAGTAATAGTATGTAATTGAAATAGAATATAAAGGAACTGAAAGGAAGACACCGAATAGTGCTAAGGCCAACCAGAGTCCCACCAAAGGCTGGGGGCGCTCAGCAGGTGCGTCAACAAACAAGCAACTCGGTTGCGTACTCTCTGATAAGTTGATGTAGTAATTGCTGCAAAGGTGTTACAAAACAGAGCTTTGGCAAGTGCGACTCTGACTGCTCGTGATAGCTGTAGCTGAGGTCTGCAGGAGCTCGCCCGCTTAACTCGGGAACACTTGATGTTCTTTTAGTGGAGCACCTGTTTTAGAGTTCCTTGTACTCAAGTAGCTTGCCCTTTACACTGAAAAGGGATAGGCTAGACTTGCGTAGAGTAAGTTATCATGTGGGAGACATAGTTATGGGTAATAGAAGGGTAATAGAACTACAGCTAGCTAGCAAAACAGGGCACCGCAATGACAAGCTGTATTCCAAGCCCATCGGCCAAATCGATGGTATATTCCATACTACTTCATTTCAAGGATGCCTGACACTCTCCTTGTCCGAACCAGCACCTAATCCTTGCAACCTGCTTACAGGCTTAATTCTGCTTACAGCAACCTGCTTACAGCAACCTGCTTACAGGCTTACAGCAACCTGCTTACAGCAACCTGCTTACAGCAACCTGCTTACAGGCTTAATCCTTGCAACCTGCTTACAGGCAAGGCGTGAGTGGAGTCACCTGGTCATTGACAGGCAAGTCAAATTGGGAGGGCAGCTCATCACTGCTCGCTATGCCAGGGGGGGCACCTGCAGTCGGTCAAGAGAAAAGCAGGGGAGTGAGCTGCTCGGTATGGCTCCATGCTCTTGAGCGTTTGTCTGGTGAATCTACTTTGACCTCGGGGCAATTGTCATGAGTGGTCAAATCAGTGTCCAACATTGTCTGCATCTGAGCAGCCATCAGGTCTTACCCTGCGACAGGCTGCCGTTCATCTGATGCTGTCCTTGCAACTGCTGTGGCTGTAGCGCTTGCTGCTGCGGCGGCTGCTGATGTGTGCTGGGTGCAATGACATCCAAAGCACCAGCATCTTTGATCCTTGGCACTCCGGGCACTGAGCCCGGCCATGCCACTGACGCAGGGGGGGCCCCTTCAAGCTCATACAACCTTCTCACACATCGACCTGTGAGCAAGTGTGGTTGGCCAAAGAAGTAGTTGGTTTAGGCGGAAACACACCCCTTTCCACAAACGGAGTTGTTCTGAGAAGCAAGGTTTGATCACTTTTTCTACAGATATGTTGGAAACGTGCCTCTTCATTGACATTGTGCAGAGCGCACCCAACCCCCAGGACTGGCGGTTTGAACAATACACGTGGTCCGCATATGCTGTGTCAAAGGTGGATTGTATTGTGTGCACTGAAGCCTCTTCACAGCATCAGCCCTATTGTTGCAGCCCTACCAATGAGGGCGGACTCTTCTGCTGTTGCGTTGCTTTGGAACTCTATGATGTGCACAAGAATTAAGTATGGCAGTGGCCCAAGCCTTAAGCCTGCCTGTGTGTAAGTTCATGTGTGTGTGTGCGTGTGTGTGTGTGTGGTGTGTGAGTGTGTTTTTGTGTATTTGAGTGAGAGGTTCATACAAGTTGCTCATTTGTTCATTGGGAAATAAAAAAATGTGGGTACGCAAAACTTCACAAGAGCAGACTTTGCTCTGAAATTTCGACCACATCATGCTTGTGACAGGATGCTCTCCCTCCGTAGCCAGCTAGCAAATGAACTGTGGGCGGGGATCTTCGGCCTAAGGGAGTATGTTTAAAACGCTTTGCTGCATATGATTTAAAGCCATTCATGCAACCGAGCTTCATTGCACTGACTCATACCCCTTTCACACTGCATCCAACTTACAAAGAGCACACAGACCTGCCCTTGATCAAATCTCTTTTAATCCCTAGAGGCTTGCAAAGAGTCCCTGCCTGTCAGTCATCCAAGCTATTTTTGGTGCACCCACCTCGCTGGCAGCACAGAACGCTGTCAGCAAAGAGCACAAGGGAGAAGAGCTTGAGGCTTCTTTGCCACTGCTCTCTTCCTCCACCTCCTCCTCCTCCTCCTCCTCCTCCTCCTCCTCCTCCTCCTCCTCCTCCTCTTCCTCCTCGTCTTCAGCAGCAGCAGCAGCATTATCACCCACGCCACTGCCACTGCTGCTGTCGAAGAGATCCTGGACGAGGGATGCTGTCTGGATGATCCTAAAAAGAGCTAGGCTGGCGTGCTTGCTGATAGGGCGCAAGTTGAAGCGCTGGAGGCTGGTAATATCGCGGAGCAGTATCCCAACCTGTGTGGTGAGCACACGCAAGCGTGGTGATTGAGCTCGATGCATTAGTAATACGACAAAGTTGAGGCAGGCAATGTCAAAAAGCCTGCAGGCCGAGAGCACTGTAAACTGACCAGCAACACAATAGTTGTACAAAGACATTGATCATCTCTCGTAGATGAAGCAAAGGTCAGTAGACACAGCGCACGTCAGGCAGGCAAGATGATCTTGAAGGGCACAGAGAGAAAAAGGTGTTCCTGCCTGCTGCGCAGTGGTGCATTCCCCAAAGGCATCTCCCAGGCGCGGGTGGGTGAGGGCCAATATCTCCTTCACTGCCGCCTCTTCCTCTTCATTCAGATCTGCCTTGCCATGCTTTTTGACCAACACCCTTGTTTTGCCAAGCGCCATGCGGACAAATACACGGTCATCTTGGGTATCATGGTTGCGCAGGACCTGCGCCACCTCTGGCAGAGTAAGTGTTGCATCCAAGAGCCTGCAGGGTGTGCCGTTTTTGAAACAGAGGACGTCAGGACTGGTTTTGGTCTATACCTCTGCCAATTGGCATTTGCAGCAGAGCCTGCTATGCCCCTCGACCAGGTTGCTTGCATTGGTGAAACAGCACGGCCGTAAACAAAAACAATACGCATTCGTGACTTCATGCAGGTGGAGGCAGTAGCTATTCCATCTGCCAGAATGCAAGCCAAAAGGATGCAAGCTGAGTAAGAAGTTGCTAAATACAGGTGCACCGGAGCCAAATGACCACCATCGCCACATGTTTGAATGCTGGACACATCGAGTAAGGCAGGTGGTATGGGCAAAGAACCGTGCGTGCAGGCTTGCATGCTGTGCTTGCTTGCAGTTCATCTGAGTTGCCTAAACACAGATTTAGCAAATGGCGTTGAACCCGCTATCGCGCTGCCAAAATCTGCCCTGTCACCAACGGCACAGGCGAAAGTGCTGAACCTGAAGCTTGCTTCTTCCATGCCACACTTGCTAAGCCATGCTTGCAAATATTTTTTCACACGCGCACACGCACATGAACACATGTGCACGACCGAGCACACACACCCTTTCCTGTTCACAACACCTGCCTGCTCAGAAACCTCCTGGTTTGAGTTGCTGGAGCCCTCTTTCCTGCTGTGGCTGCTCCTGCGTATCACACGAAGTCATGCATTGGCCAATGTGTTTCGGTTTTAGGTTCAGAGCTCTCACGGCGGAAGCAACGGTTGTGTGCGCGTGCGTGATGCGAGTTTCAATAAGATGGTTCAGGCGTTTCGTGACAAACCCTCATTTTCTCCTCAAAGATCAAAGCTTTGTGTGTCATTGAATGATGCAGCGAACATGTGAGAGATGGCAAGTGTGAGTAAGCCTACCCCTATCTACGCTGCTATCTTTGCTACCGGAAAGCAACGAGCTGCTGCGACAAACTATAGGATGTTGAGAGCTGGCTGAAGAAGGAGAGGAGGATTTATGACGGCTGGACAGATCTAAAGAAGGGCCAGCTGTCCATGCACGCTCTGTGGATGCCTGCAGGATTCGAATAGGGAGGGGAGGGGTTAAGAGTGGTAGTTTGGCTCTCAGAGTGAGTCAGGTATATGCGACCAGAGTCATGCTGCTTATTGTCAAGACTGGTGTGTGTGTATTTGTGTATGTATGTACGTGTGTATGAATGTGTGAGTGTATGTATGTGTATGTGTGTGTATGTGTGTGTATTTGTGCATGGCTGTGATGTGGCTGCGTGTATGTGTGTGAGTGTGTATGTTTAATTCTGTGTGTTTGCGTGTGTGTGTGTGTGTGTGTGTGTGTGTGTGTGTGTGTGTGTGTGAACGTACATGCGTGCAGCGTGTGGTTGTTTGTGCGTATTTTTCGTGTGTATGTGTTTGTGTATGTGCATGTGTGTGCTTGTGATTGCTCGTGCGTGTGTATGCATGTTTGTGCGTGTATGTGTGTGTGTGTGTGTGTGTGAGTGTGTGTATGTGTGTGTGTTCGTGTGTATGTGTGTGTGCATGTGTGTGCGTGTGTGTGCGTGTGTGTATGTGTGTGTTTAGGTGTGTGTTTGTGTGTGTGTGTGCATGTGTGTGTTTGTGTGTGCGTGTGTATGTGTGTGTTTAGGTGTGTGTGTGTGTGCGTGTGCGTGTGCGTGTGCGTGTGTGTGTGTGTCTGTGTGTGTGTGTGTGCGTGTGTGTGTGTGTGTGTGTGTGTGTGTGTGTGTGTGTACATGGACGTTCAATCAAGCGTCCGTGCTTACCAATCGGTGTATCCCTTTACTGGGCAGGCGGGGGGCTAATGCTCCCCTAATGCTCAATTGAGGCTGATGGGATAGACCAGACCACAGCAGGCTGTGCATGCTACCTATTTATTGGCTCTTAACTCCCATTATGCATTATTCTTTTCTAATCAATATAAAGGCATGAGACAAATATGACCCCCACCTGATCACCTGTAACCTATGAACTCATTCCCGGGGTGGCTTGGTGGAACAACTAAACCCTCTGGCAGCCAGCAAGAGGGCTCTGGGTTGCTCTCGGACTGGAACTCCTACAATAAGTCCAACAACGGAGATGTAGAAGCTGGTAAGGCTTCTGCTCCTCACCACGAGGCAGTCTTCCAGACCGTGGAGAGCGCAGGCACCTCTGCCACCGCGTGGTTGGGAGGACATGCCACTACGTTGTCAGGGCACGCTACCTCGGCTTGGGGGGCACTGCCCACGTCAGAGTACAGGTCAGTCATAAGCACGCATCTCCGCTAATTAATGCGTGCACACAAATACATACGCACACGTACACCAAATATGCATGCTTCACGCATACGCGCAGATGGTGCACGTTGCCATTGCATATGTTTCCAAACACACACATACATACATACGCTAGCGCTTACACATGTGCACGCATGTGTGCGGATGGTCATACTCGAAACAATCCGTACAACACGCAGCATTCCAAGCACGCAGCAGCTTGTCTACCTCGTCAGTTTTTTGGCTGCGGGTGTGGTTTTCCTTAGCCTGGCCTTCATGCTCTTCCTCCCCATCATCGTCCTCTCCCCTTCCAAGTTTGCATTGAGCTTCACCCTGGGCTGCCTGTTCATAATGGCCGGCTTCTCTCAATTGCGGGGCTGGAAAAATCAGCTGGCACACATGTTCTCCCAGGAGCGCCTCATGTTCACCTCTGGTGTGTATCTCAGCAAATAGAGGTCAAGGGGTGTGTAGCTGCAGCGTATGCCGTGTAGTGTCGGAATGCCTGTGCATCCCCACCACACAAAAGTCAGGCTCCTCCTTCACAACTACAGCACAGGGAAATTGTATAATCCTCCACTCTAATCCTCCCACACATATCTTAACTGGTTCGCAAGCTTCGCATGTACGTGTCACACGGTGTGAATTGATTCATACCTACCACAAACTCCTTTGCTGTGCAGCCTACCTCGGGAGCATCTTTAGCACGATCTACACGGCACTTTTCATGCACAGCTACATATTATCGCTCGTGTGCTCTGGGTTGCAGGTGCGGCTGCCATTTTAGTGTTTACATGCCGTACTGACTGACACAGCAGGAGCCTCTTGACTGTTCTTGAAATGCCACAAACTCGCACAACTTGTTGCAATTTTGTCTGCCTTGTCAGTGTAGTTTTGCTGCTGTGTGAAGGCAAAGCACAGCGATGAGAGTGATCAGTGATGGTCGCAGTACGTGGATTTCACTTCTCCGCCATAGTTCTTCTGAGGGTTTAGGTTTTCCTTCCTACAAGTATGCTAACCCAATGCAAATGATTGAGCTGGCCCTATTTCAATCAACACCGCACTTCCATGCAGGTTGTCGCTCTAACTTACTACTTGTTATCCTACTTCCCGGGTGGCACACAAGGTGTACGCTTCTTGCTTGGAATGCTGTGGAATGGAACGCAAAAACTTGTGTTCGGTTAGCGATCTGGGGTCGGATTAGATCAGTTCGATGGGGAGGGGAATGTGGGATTGAATACACAGCAACAAAAAATTGCGGTCTTCTTCTAGAGCGCAAGAAGTGTTATTGGCAATCGTGCAGGAGTTTTACAGTACTTGGTACCAAAGTGGCTCCTTCTCCTTTATTCGTGTGGGGAGTTTTTCACTGTGCAGGGATTGACAATTACCGACAGCGATATAACATATAACGCTGGCCTGCAATTATAATGCCGTTTCTGTGGTATACTCTTTATGGGCCTGCACAGTACGGCCTCCTGGATGCCCTATCTGTTTCTTTACTTAATCAATAAAGTAAAGCCTCTTTTTGTTTTTATTGGCACTTGGTCCAGCCTGTTAGCCTTGCTGGTATACGGTAAAGTTACATCGCTATACATGCCTTAGGGGGGCATCTGAGCGGAAGCTTGGTAAAGCCTATTACCAAACCAATAAGGCGCTAGAAAATAAAGGAAAAAGGGCTAGGCACTCAGCCACAAAAGGTTTACAAGGAGCCACGAACGAGGCCACACCATATCTGGCTGGTTCAAAAGCCCTGCCGGCTGAAAAGGTGACGCTTTTTCCATGCATTGTCTCGCCAAACTCAAGGCCCTTGCCACTACATTTCTTTCCACAAGAGAAGGAACATCGCTACCAATAAAACGGCAACTCAACCTACATATGCGAGCACGTCAACTCGCTTGCAGCCACACCAGCAAGCTCCACTTAGCCTTGAAAGAAAACAGCATGTTTTTAGACGATTTAAGCTCATCTCAAAAGTCACCTCCGCCCGAAAGCCCCCCCCCAAACATTAGCCACCCTCATCAACTGCATTACCAAACCGCTTATGGACCTAGGCATAACTGGCTTCCATGAACTCACATCAGCTAACGAAAAATACATCGTCCCTGGGAAACAAGAACTCAAAAACAAATAAACACATACACTCGAGTTTTCAAAAAGCACATCATAGCCCTAAATAGGATTGCTGCCATTGCTAATCTGCCTGGAACACAAGAGCTAAGCCCAACATCAATTGCACAAATACTCCAAAAAAGGAATCCTAAACAGTCTATCCTATTTAATTACCGCAAAATGAACAACTCCTCCTTCGCAGGTCTCCTAGACACACACATCAACATATCGGCTCTTGAAGAGGTGCCCCCAAATCCCGCAAACACCCAAACCCAACAAACTTTACCCATCTACGTAACACTACCCCCACCACAGCCACGCTCAGCAACACACCACAGGCACCCCATTACAAACAACTTAATCAGAGGCCCACCACCTACACACACAGATCCATCAACAAGTAATGGACACCCCAACCAGTCCTCTGTTTTCGACGCACCACACTTAGAGCCGCAAACATCCCCTGCTCCTCTATAATCACAACCGAACCTTGAACAGAAACTCAAGGTCACGTTAACGTACCTACACCTCCATATTTAGTAGAAATTACCCCCAAATGTACAGAATCCAATGCTCAACCCAGGAAACGCACAGCACATGGCAACATATCCCGCACTGAGCTTCCCCAAACACAACACTCCCTCGCCACAACGGTGGAAGGGCCTCCACCTTCACCATGAATGGAAACCCCGCGCTCACAACGCTATTCACAAAGGGTATCCAACCAAACAAAAAGGAAGTACAACTCTATAAGCACATCGCCAATACCACTGCCACAAACTACAGCTACTACTTGCCTCTCTGACCCTGCACCCACTAACCAACTGGCCACTCTCTCACAAGACCAACAAGCAAAGCAAAGCAAAGCGTACACGGCAT